>Ga0207993_1000068_pt1 | contig 41726 bp, 46 predicted proteins | sample ETN01SmetaG_2_FD_185791 | JGI IMG/M metagenome (GOLD analysis project Ga0207993, IMG submission 185791) | Marine microbial and viral communities from oxygen minimum zone, Eastern Pacific Ocean - ETNP2014F12-01SV265 (SPAdes) (version 2) | ecosystem: Environmental > Aquatic > Marine > Oceanic ...
CCCCAAAGGTTGACGTTCCTCCCCCGAAGGTTGACGTTCCTCCCCCGAAGGTTGACGTTCCTCCCCCGAAGGTTGAAGTTCCTCCCCCAAAGGTTGAAGTTCCTCCCCCAAAGGTTGACGTTCCTCCTCCAAAGGTTGAAGTTCCTCCCCCAAAGGTTGAAGTTCCTCCCCCAAAGGTTGAAGTATTAGACAACAAGAAGGACAAGAAGGACAAGAAGGACAAGAAGGATAAGAAGAGTAAGAAGGACAAGAAGAGTAAGAAGGACAAGAAAGAGAAGAAGTTAGAATGTGAAGATACTACATCGAAAGATATAAATAATGTTGCAACTGACAAAGAAGGTGATAAACAAGATATGAAAAAGATATTTCAAGAGATAAATGTTGAAGTAATTGAATATGGTGGTGAAGAACTAACGATTGACTTCGATAAGAATTTGGTATATAAAAGAGACATAGAAAATGATTGGGTACAAGCAGGTACGTGGGATCCTAATACTGAATTACCAATACTCATGTAAAAAAAACAACATAAAAAAAACAACTATAAAAAACTAAACATTTTTTTATATCAAAGGGTGTATTTTTAATTTCAGTTGTAAGTAAATCGCTTTGTATGTCTTTTATTTGTTTATTTGCACCATTTATGATACGTTGTTCTAGGTTATCCTTAACTATTATAAATGTATCTTTTTTATGAGGCAATACTTCTTTATTTTTTTGGTTTAATTTCGTATTTATAAATCCTCGAAACCCTTCTTTATTGTTAATAAACCTAATTTTATTTTCTTGTTCTTGTATTCTATTCCATTGTATTTCAGTTAAAGAATTAGGTATATATTTTTTATGTTCGAATGATAAGCTAGTATACAACATTATTATATTCATAAACAACCTCATTATCTTTCTTATTATAATATGTGAATGAAACTTATATTTATAAAAATGATTAGCTCACAATAGATACATAATACTATATTTATCAAAATGAAGATAGCGATCTGTGGAAAGATGGGGTCTGGTAAATCATATATTGCACAAAATATGGCAACTATGTTCCCGGGTGGCTGGTCAACACCAACCCCAATGCACCCCTGGCACTACATTGGGCCGAAGAAGTTGCCACGTTATTGTGTATATTCATTTGCTGAAAAAGTTAAAGAGTTATCAGAAGAGTTATTTAATAAGAAACATAAAGACAGAGAATGTCTTGTTGAATTAGCGACTAAAATGCGAGAGATTGATAAGGATGTATGGTTAAATTATACTTTAAATAAGATAAAAGATGATGAAGAGGAGTATGTCATAATAGATGATTTGCGTCTTACAAATGAATATGAAAGATTAGTAAAGGAAGGTTGGAATATAATTAAGGTTCAAGTAGATGAAGAAACTAGAATAGCAAGACTTAAAAATAAGTACAAAGAAGACTTTGAGAATCATACAAAATACTTTAATTCAATAACAGAGAATGATGTTTGTTGTTACCCTGATAACAAATTTAATTTAGTTATTAAAAATTCAATGAATCCAACAGAAGAATTAGTATCATATATTAATAGTATTGAGAATAAACCATCACCCCCTGCACCGCACGCTTTCGGCATGTCCGATTCTTCGGATGATGAGGATCTAGTAAAGTCGCCGCGTGGCCCTAGTAGAGACAGACTCGTACCGTTGGCTCTGCCCAAACCATTCCAGATTTAGACGACTCAAATATTGGCATAATTCATCGATATGACGCATAAAGTTTGCCCGACGACTCGGAAAAATAAAACTTAGTACGCGTTCCAGTTTATAATGTTAAACGTATAACTATAAATATTAAAGTTATAGTAAATGGAAAGGCGTATAATATTTTCTATTAATGGTGGTAACATCAATTTTTATTTTTCAAATGATTCTACTGAAAATGATAACAATGATCAGACACAAAGTCTAGAATCAAACGATCATCAATGGCCAGCTTTTTATAATCCATATTATCACCCTTATTATTCGCCTTATTACAATCGTAATATACCATATGGAAATTCAAATATTGATAATTATACATTATTTGGAACATATAATCCTGCGACTCACTTTGATTTAAACAGGAATATTAATTTAGACAACCGTAATACTAGACGAACTACCTTTGATTCTACAAATGAAAGAACTAGTGCAAATCAATCTAACAATTTGAATCAATCATCTACACAGAATCGAGGAAATACAATATATGATAATTATGTTACACCTCCAAGAAGAGATCGTATACAGACGTCAAGCGGTCGTGGAAATGGGATGACTTTTGGAACTTATCGCGGGGGGGATGAAGGTATTTTTGTGACTGGGAATAGTCGAACAAATGCTACAATCGGTGGTATATCAAGTGCTACTACAGCAAACGATGCTGCACATTTGGCGAATCTAAACGAGCGTATTTCTGCTGCTATGAATTCAATAACAGGTACAAGAACTGGTACAACAACTGGTACAACAACTGGTACAACAACTGGTACAACAACTGGTACTGGTGAAATAAATGGCACTCGTATAACTGGAACGAGAAATACTAATATTCAACGTAATATAAGTAATGAATCTCCAAATTTATTGAATAATATTTTTAGTGATTTAGATTTACTTAGAAGTAGAGATGCATCTGGTAATACATCTAACAATTTAACTAGAAATATTGAAATACAAGGCGAAAACAATGGATTTGTGAATAGCCTTATAAGTTCTTTAGGTAGATTAGGTATAGGTCCTTCAGAAGTACAATTACAAATTTTGTCAACAAATATACCTAGTACAAACGCATCTAACACTTCTGTGCAAAATTTAATCAGAGGAACAAGTACATTTGTAGCTACAAATGAGTTTATTAATGATTCAAATATGAATACAATATGTTCTATATGTCATTCGCAATATGAGGAGGGTGATATTTTAAGATCAATTAATTCTTGCAATCATGTATTTCATTTATCATGTATAGAAGAATGGTTACATAATCATACGACATGTCCTGTTTGCAGAAGAGATATAACAACTGAAGATACGAATCTTGAAGAAAATACAGAACAAGTACAAGAAACTACTACAATAGATATTCCTATTACTGAGTTAAACGGAACAGTTCCACAATAAATATATCAATGTATGAAAATTCTGAAAATTTAAAAAAAGGTATTTATTAATGACTAAATCCCTTTTTGAATGTATTCTTAATTCAGATGAATATATAGATTATCTGGATGATATTGCTAAATTATGTGCAATAATTGTAATCTATTATGTTTTACATTCTGGAGATCAAGACACTCTTTATTTATTTGATGCTGAAAATTCTATAATCATATTTATAGGTTTAAATGCATACCATTTAATATTTAATAAAATTTTAAGTTTCTCATCTTCTCAGTAAATGGGTACTTTAGAAAAATTTATCTTTCCAAGACCATTATTGGAAGGTGTAGTAAGTGATATTAACCAACTAAAATTTTTAAAGTTATATGATTTGTTATGTAAGGACCCTAAGCAAAAAAAAGGGTTCTGGTGTATAAAAAATAAGAAAGAATGTACCAAAATTATATATGTAGGACAAAGTAACATTGTTTTTGAATATGATTATCAAATATATAAATTTGTAATTCCATACAATTATTCAATCAATTATGATGAATGTGACTATGCAAAATTGTTTTTAAAACATACGTATTTTACGAAATGTTCAGAAGGTTTTATTATACGAATGCCTTTGTATGAAATAACACTTTTGGATAGTATGAAATATGAACCACCTTACTGGGATTCGTGTAATATAGATAAATGTATTAAAGATGTTGGTTTATTTCTTATGGATATACACAAAAAACGTATAATTCATAATGACATAAAGATAGAGAATATCATGTTTTATAATAGAAAGTGGATTATAATAGATTATGGACTTTCTTGTAAAGAGGATGATATGCCTTTATCTGTAATGCAAAAATATGGCACAAGAACGTATAGACCTCGTTATAATTTTTTTTCAAATGGTGAGTTGCAATGGAGTTTTAAAAGAAATGAAATACATTGGAAATATATTAAAGATTGGTACTCATATTCTGTAACAATGTTGATGTGTTTTGGCACAGACAGAATACGCAATGATATTAAGAAACAATTACTTGCAATACTTGATTCTGTAAATGCGATACCTCCTAATTATTTAGTATCAGTTAAAGCTCTCAAAGAGTTAAAAAGACTAATTAAAAATGATATGTGATCAACATTAATATTGTCCTTACATAAATTTATAATTAACATGTTATTTCTTTTACCTAAAGACATAGAATCAATTATATCTGAATATTACTTAGATTATAATACTAAAAAACTATTGGTCATAAAACATAAGATTGATAAAAAAATTAAAGACCTCAACACTATAGTATCTAATATAGAAACTATTGAACAACTATCTTATGGATGGGTGAATCATCCACTCAACTTGCTTTGTGAAAATTCAGAGATAAAGAACTCACTCGAAAAGTATACAAAAAATTGTAGTGAATGTTTAAAAGTTCCTAAAGATATTATTGAATACAAAAACAGACAAGTCAATAATGTCCAAAATTATGAGAAAATATCAAATATGTTAGGCTCTAACATCTTAAAAAAATGTAATCATTCATTTATAATTGCTCAGTCTGACTATGATTATCATAGACCAAGATACGATTATATATGTACATTATGTTCTAAAATGTTATATTTTAATGAAATTCCGGAACATTCGGAAATGACATACGTTTGAAATTACGAATGTTTGGAATTTTATAGTACTACTATTCCAAAATTAAAAAAATGTATAAAATAATGAATGATAAATTGATTATAACAATAATTGCTGTATTTTTATTATTGTTTGTTGCAACGGATCTTGCTTCGTCGTTTACGTCATCACTGATATATTTTTTAAAATCAATAACTCGATCTACATCTGATTCTATCTAGACCTGTTGATTAATATTATAGAAAGTTGCATGAATTATAATGACTATATGTATGCATATACAACAGACATAAAATATTTTACATCAAATATATTCACAATTCACATGTATGTACATATATAAATAAATATTGCTAATAAAAAATATTACAATGACTGAATTGGAGAATAACATTTCTTCTGTTGATAAAGAGGTTTTACAGACAAACGTTTCTAAGTTTTTAGACTTACAAAATCAAATAAAAGCAAAGCAAAAAGACATAAAAATATTGAGAGAATTGAAGAAAAATCTAGAAGTACAAATTATAAAATTTATGACAGACAAGAACATTCCTCAACTTGATTTTAATGGTGAAAAATTAAAGTTACAAACACGTTTTAGTAAAAAAAATATTAATGACAAATGGTTGGAAAGTAAGTTTGAGAGTCTCATGACAGACGCTGGAGACGAAGTAATTGGTTATGATGCAGCCATTAAAGATATTTTTGATAAAATTAAATCTGAAATGTCAAACCGCGAAACCAAAAAAAGCCAGGTTCTTAAATATCAATCCTCTTAAATTAAATATCCGAAGCCATTATTTTAATATTATTAGCACAAGTTCTTATATTTTCCTGGTAATATATACATTCTAATAATTCATCATCTTCTAAATCTTCGAGTACAGACGATGTGTATATTTTTTCCATTTCATTTTCTACTTTTTGAATTGGCGATATCATAAATAACAGCATTCTTATTCTTATTTCTATTGGAATTGAATGGAGATGCTGTGATGATATTATTATTCTAAAATTAGTTTGTTTTTGAAATATTTCTTCTAAAAAATTTGCACATCCTTCTGGGAGTATATCGTCATAAAGTTTTATATGAATAATTTTTACTTTGCTATTTTTTAAAAATAGTGTTTGTAAGTTCCCAAATGACTCCATTTTATTTATTAAAGAATTGATATCACCATGTAAATTAGATCTATCAATATCTAATATCATATCTTTTTTCGAATCACCATATTCCTTATTAAATAAGGTATTTATTACATATTCAACATCATCTTCGTTAGGTCCATATATAAACATATTTGGGACACTGTTGTTTTTCCAAAATCTTTGTAAATCTACAATAATTCTTTCTAATTTTTCTATAGACTTCTTCTTTGTCATATAATATTTTGAAAGTATTTGTTTATATTAAATAATAATGAATACAAAGAAAATGTATCCTAAAAGACCACCTTGTACACAATATAAAGGAACACAAATATTATACACTAGAAATAAGAAAAAATTCTGCAGAACAAAGACAAGATTTGCCAAAAAAAAAATATTAAATGAGAAAAAACCTAAAACTGTAAGTCAACCTATTACTTCTAGTAATGAAGACATAAATGGATTATTATTTTGTAAAAAACAAAACAAAGAGACTCTCTCTGAATGGGCTGATATTTTCTCAATACCTTCAAAAGATACTGAGAAAATTCCTATGAAGATATGTACTCAATTAGAATTATGGAAAAGAGCTCCTGAACCGAATATGGATATGTTAAATATAGTAGCAAAAACATTAAAGTTGAGTATTGGAAAGTATAATAATGATAAAATAAAAATCAAAAATGCAATAGAAAAAAAAATTTATAAGCACATGACACCTACGTTTAAAAGAATAATAGGAGACGGTGATGTTCCTGCAAATTATATTATAACACTCATTTACAAAATATTAATACCAGATAAATTCAGTGTTCATACCAAATTAGATATAAGTGAAACAATGTATAAACAGCTTGTTGAAGATAAAAAGAAAGGGATTCTTGATGTAGATAAAGAGGGCATATTAAATAACTCAATGAAACGTAAATTCGATCATTGTACGAATAAACTCAAATTTATTAATAAATTTTTTACTAAAATTACTAAAGATATTTCAAAACCTTACAGAAATCCAGAAGGAGTGTGTTTTACTTCTATTTATAAAAGATAATTTAAGATTGTGCACATTCTACTTGTTCACCATCCATATGATGCATTCGTTCACTAGCTTCATGAAATGGGAAATTCGAAGATGACCTTTCATTGTCACGTTCTCTTTGTTTTTTCTCTTCCAGTAAATGTGATGTTTTTTTATTAAAATTTTTAGGTTGAGGTAACATCCTTTCCAGATTATTTTTTAATACTTCCTTTACCTGTGTAGGTATATTTGTAGGAAAAAGAACATCAAATATTAAAAGTAAATCACCATCACGACCTCCATTTAAACCGGGCATACCTTTTCCTCTTAAATACAGACAAAATGGGGAATCTTCATCCGTTTGAGGTCTTATAACACCAGGGTAATGCATTTTTATAACTGAACCATCTAAATATGGCAATTCGTATTCAAAACCACATAAAGCTTCAACTAATCCAATTGACATTTTATGTATAATATTTTGATGAGAACGAATAAATCTAGGATGTTTCTTCTCTTTCAATATTAATATTAAATCACCATATTTACCTTTTCCAGATACATTCCCTTTCCCTTTAAATACAATAGATGTTCCTGACTTGGTACCTTTTTCAACCGTAAATTCTAATATATCATTACATGTTTTCGTATCTACTTTTGAACCTTCACCTCTACACTTAGGACATATTGATTCGATTCTACGTCTTATGAATCCATTATTAATTTCTCTTGATATCATACCTCTACCCGCACATACATTACAATGACGTATTTCTCCATTAATTACTTGTCTTTCTATTTTTAACCTTATCTTTTTACCTGTATAAAATATTTCCAAATCTAATTCATATTCTATATGTTTTACATTTTGTTGTTGTCGTTGTCTTGCACCAAACATTGAAGCAAATATATCGGGCATACCTCCTCCTGGACCACCATGACCAAAAGGACTGGGCATTTCATTGTCATCTGTTATACCAAAACGGTCGTACTTTTCTCTTTTTTCTTTATCACTTAATATATTATAAGCCTCTCCCAATTTTTTAAATTCTTCGGGATCACCACCTTTATCTGGGTGAGATTTCAAAGCTTTCTTCCTAAATTCCTTTTTTATTTCGGCCATAGATGCATTCTCTGATACACCAATTAAATTATATAATTCTTTAGGCATCTTAATTGATTTTATTCTAAATATATTTATACTTGAATTTGATAACAACAATTATTTGAATTACTTCTTACTAATCATATTATACAATTTTTCTTTGTATTTATCGGTTTTATCTTCTTCTCTATTCATTGAAAAATGTTGAATCTTTTTCTTACAAGTATTTGTTAGAATACATAAATTACTTTTTTTATTCAATAATTCATAAATTAGTAAACCAGTTATTAAAGTACATATAAAGGATACAAGAATGTCATTTGTAGCAGAGAAACATATCGCAAATATAATAAGCAATTTCATAACTTTTGATGAAAGAAAATATTCAATGGCATTTCTAATATCATTGTCGTCTAATAGTTGAGATCCACCTATATTAAGCAATAGAATGATTACAACATTAAATAATTTAGAATTTGATATATTATTTAAAATACTAAATACGTTTTGTTCCATATTATTTGATATAATAATATAATATGTACTATCAAAAATTATTAGTGTTGATCACAAATATACTCTTATTTTCTTTGATTTATTCCTTTTTTGACGACACACATTTCTCTGGAATAAATACACTTCAAGAAACGATAAGAGAAGAAATTATAAAACAGAATATTACATCGTATATAAAAGAAGATATGGAGGTCGATGTAAAAGTTCTTGAAGAAAAGGAAAAAAAAATACTAAAAGAAGAAACAAAAGAGATTAAATCAGAAGTTGCTAAAAACGAGTTCGCTGAAAATGAATTAGACAAATTAAAACCGAATGTATTTGAAAGATTTTACAATCGATTGTATTTTTCTACTATAACAGGTACGACACTTGGTTACGGAGATATATATCCTACCTCAAATACCTGTAGATTATTTGTAATGATTCAACTGTTGATTACTATCTGCATCGTATTCAATTGATTTCTGTACCTGTGTAATTTTGCGCCACGTCAGAAAAATTTAAAATTCGCCGAAAATACTATTATACTTGTATTTCTCAATAAGATAAGAGAATGAATTCTGAATTTGCAATTGGATTGGTTAACATAAAAAAAATGAATTTTTCATATTTAAATAGATATAGTCACTATATTCTTCGTCGTTTTTTCGATTTTGCATTAAATGACAAAGAATGGGTAGATGATATAATTCATAATGGCACGAGCCATATTAATAAAGAACACTTATTGATTATATTGATTTTATCATGTGTTCACAAGGATAGTAAAAATATACAAACATTAATTAAAATTTGTTATACTGACCTTGTTTTATTTAAAAAAAATAATAAATGGAAAGGTAGATTACAGTGGAAAGATTTTCATGATACACTTTTAGGTCATTTATCGTGGTCTAATGATAGTGAACTCCTTATTTTCATATTGCAACATTTATCAATCGAATTTAAAAATTGGAATACTGAAGAAAAATGGAGAAAAGCGTGGTATTTAAAAGAGTTGCGAAGAATGAAAGAGTTTACTATAAATACGTGTGTATTATCTAATAATCTACATATAATTACGATACTTTTGGAAAACAATATATTAAAAAACTCAAAAAAATTACACGAAATGTTATACTACAATGGTTACATATTAAATGGGAATATAATAGAACAAAGTCCACATACGAATTGTATAGAATGGCAAATACTTAAAAACCCGGAATACAATATAAAAAATATATATTCTATTGACTTTACAAAACTATTATACTTCTCAAAAAAAACAAACACAAATAAAGATATTATCTTTGACATTTTTTATGAATTAAATAACCCTAAATTATTTACTGATATTTTATTCTCATTATCAAAAAGTGAACTACAATATTTAACATTCTCTAGAATCGTTTTTTTCCTTAATAAAAATATTAATTATATACCACCACTAATCTCCAATAAGGTTGTGCTATACAACTTTATTTTCAAACATATAGATATAATACCTGCTAGATTTATTCGTATTCTTATTAACAATAAATTAAGTAAGTTGAGACTACACGAATCAATTCCACTACTATTAAATTTTATAAGAACTCATCCATCAGTCAATTTTGAAAACTTAAAAAAGTTTACAGAAAATGCAATAGAATATATAGACGATTCTATACTTATAAATGAAGATTGTGATTGGTCTTTAGATGATATTTATTGGATATACAAATTATTTGGTAATAATTCATCAATATCAATAAATGAGAATTTGAACAATCAAAAAAATATTAAAGAAAAAACATGTCCTATCTGTTTGGATGAAATAAGAAATGATGATTATGTAAAGTTATTATGTGGGCATCGATACCATCATGATTGTGTAAAGAACGATTATACATTTAGAAAATGTAAAGATTATCAATGTGCTGTATGTAGATCTAAAATTCATCCCATATCACTTAATCTGTAATCTACATTTAAAACTCTCTCTGTTTGATTAATATCAACATCATATGTTCTTAATTTAACCAACTTGACCGTATCTTTATCAAAGACGACATCTTCATCTGGCAACAGATTAGAATCTACCATTAGAAATCGTACTTCATTGTCTTTGTTTGTATATACTTTTTTGTAGTATACATCCTTTTTACTAACATTTTTGTAAATCCAGTGTCTATCTGCTTTTGATGTATCACTTAAGATCAAAGTACTACCAAAGTTTTTAACATATTCCACCAGACCTTTTTTGTCGCGATTTTGAATATAATACATAGAACTTTTAGGTTTATTATCTTTTGAATAACGAGTTACCGTATCGTTCTTTTTATCTTTCTTAAATACAGTTACTACATCATCTTCATATGAATTATCGTCAAAATCATAACTAATTCCCTCTTGTTCCAAATATGTATATTCGTTTTCATCTTCTAGATATTTGCAAATATTAGAGATGTAAGAACCAATCTTTACATATAAATTTTCAAAATATAAAACACTAAACAGAATTGCAAATACAGCAAGGCTTTTGTTGTTAAATGTAATATCAATAACTAAGTTCATTATTACTAAGTCTTTTTGTAGTACTTATAAACTATTTTTCAACATCATTTTTATATTTAATATTTTAAATATATATCAATATGGAATTACCATTAGAAATTGTAAGAGAAATATTTGATTTTGCCAATATAAGATGCTGTATTTGTGACAAAAAATTATATCCTTGGACAATCAAAGGTTATTTGTATATTTACGTATGTTCTAACAATTGCTTTAAGCAAACTTGTATATTCCAGTAATAAGACTAATTATATTATAAGACTAATTATATATACAATAGATGTCGTTTGAAAATATTATGGAATCTAAATCAAATCCAAAATTACCACCCGACAATGTATTAGAATGTTTGTCTAAATTAATAGAAAATATTAATCCATGTAAAAAATTAAGAAAACTAACACCTTCACAAGAATTATGTAGTATTTTTAATAAAATATCTACTAAAAATATTGGTATATTACTACCAAAATGCAAAGATATTTTGTTAAAAAATAAAATAGAATACAATACTATTCAGAAATTAGTAGATATTATAAGTTCTCAACCATTACATTTAGATACTTATTCAACTATAATATGTGCATTTTCCAAAGAACAGACAGAATTGTTATTCGAATGTTTATATTCTATAGATTCTCCTAAAAAAAAAATAAATATTGGTTCGTTTTATGCTTTATGGTGTATTAAATCAAAAAATGCACCAGACTGGGATATGATGTATCCAATAAAAGATAATTATTTTTTTTGTATACCGTTTACTGTAAAATTGTTAGAGAAAACAAAACATTTACCTAAAACAATTTCAGGTAAAAATTTCTTAGATTCATTATTAGAATTTATTAATGAGAATATTAACGATATTGAATTAAATATTAGAATGATTGCTTACGACTTATTAGATCTATATAAAATTGTTAATTCAAAAGGAAGCATCCATACTAAAAAGTCTTGATTTAGAACTATCCTCTCCTAAACCCATATTGGCTTTTGAATATTCTGCAACTCTTTTTTCAAAAAAATTTGTCTTACCTGTCATACTTATCATTTCCATAAATGAGAATGGATTTTTACTTTTCCAATGTGGCTCTAAACCAATTTGAATTAATAATCTATCTGCAACAAATTCAATATATTGTTGCATTAACTCTGAATTCATACCTATTAATTTGCATGGCAACGCTTCTACAATAAATTCTTTTTCTATTTCTACAGCCTCTGTGATTATGTCAAGTATTACCTTTTTATCTAATTTATCGACATAATCATTATACATTATGATTGCAAAATCAGTGTGCATACCTTCATCTCTACTTATTAATTCGTTACTAAAACATAATCCTGGTAATAATCCTCTCTTTTTTAACCAAAATATAGAGCAAAATGCTCCCGAAAAAAATATACCTTCTACCGCAGCAAATGCGATTATACGTGTCGAAATATTTGCATCTTTATCTTCAATCCATTTAACTGCCCACTTTGCCTTTTTACCAATGCATTCAAATGTATCTATTGCTGTAAATAACTTATTCTTTTCAGTTTGATCAGTTATATAGGTATCTATAAGCAACGAATAGGTTTCAGAATGGATCGATTCAATCGCACTCTGAAATGAATAAAAAGCTCTTACTTCAGGATGGTCAAATTCTTTCATAAACCTTAATACTAAATTTTCAATGACAATACCATCGCTACCAGCAAAAAAGGCTAGAACATGACTAATAAAATATTTCTCCTCGTCTTTTAGTTTATTCCAATCTACTATGTCCTTAGAGAAATCAATCTCTTCTACTGTCCAGAAGCAAGCAACAGCTTTTTTGTATAATTTCCAGACACTCTCATTTTCAATCGGAAACATGGTATATTTTTTTGACAGAGAATTATCACCCATCATTATATATTGTTTGATTATTCTTAATCAATTTAAAACTTAATAACTTAAAAAAAAATGAAATGCACTCTATTTTTAGGTAAATACAGGCTTTCCAATTACAATTATTTTTTTGTCAGACTGTTCAAATTTCTTTCCCAAAACTAAGACATTTATATTATCACCTATGTTTATCTCAGATATTTTACTGTTTTCATCAACATCTTCAATCAAATCAAAGGGGATTAATATAATTAAAGGGGAAATCTCATTGTTCAATGTTCCTAAAACACCTATTTTGTTCTTAGATACAACTCTACAGTTCAAGATTGTATCCGGATTTGGACAACAAATTTTCATGGACCAAATAACATCTGCGGTATAATGCAATTTTAAGGACTCTTTTGGAAAATAAACTTTCGAACGCTCTATTATCTTTATAGATTTTGGAATAACAAAACCGTCATTTGTACATTTATTTTCATAAGAATTAACAAGATGTTCTAAAATACACTTATTAATAATCTCTTCAAAAGATTCGTTTTCATCCGAAGATTGTAATTTGCTATCTATTATAGATGCTTTTAACCCAACCGTTGTCTTTTTTTCTTTTATCGTACATAACTCTTTGAAATCAATTGGTTTAGACATCGTTTGATTATAATATATATATAATTATTGATTCATTTTTAATATGTTAAATTTCCTATAACATCACTCTTTCTTTGTATGATTTTGTCCTTTTTTTTAATAACATCATTCAATTGATCACTTTCTGCTTTAAAAACTTGTTGTAAATTATTAACAATCGTTCTGTTCTCTAATTTTAATTTATTAACTTCATTTCTTTGGTTTTTTTTTAAATTCTCAATAGATTTTTTTAGATTTTTATAATCAAATTGAGCTTTGTTCTTTATTGCAGTTTCAGAGTTCAGTTTGCTCTTTAAACTTGGTATTTGAGATGCATAATTATTACATTTTGCCAATTTTTGTTGTACATGTCTTATCTGTGCTTTTATAACAGGTATTTCGGCACTGAGATTTCTATGTTTTTCTAGTTTTCTTTTTGCAATTTTTAGTTTTTTATTACAGTCACGATTCTTATTGTCTTTGTTTTTCTTCTTTTTTTTCTTCTTGCTTTTCTTCTTGCTTTTCTTCTTGCTTTTCTTATTCCCTTTCTTGCCTTTCTTGCCTTTCTTGCCTTTCTTGCTTTTTTTCTTTTTTCTGTGTTCTTTTACTTGATTCATAACAACATACAGTAAGTACAAAAAGAATAAGATTAAAAAAAGATTTAATTGGGAAACTCTCATTATATTAATACTATAAATAAAATATAACAATTGAATAATTTACCCATTTATATCATATCTTCTGCTAGTTTACTCTTTAATTTTATAGATTTATCCTTCTTTTTAATTACATCTTTCAATCTATTATTCTCAGCCGTCAATACGTCTTGTAAATTAGAAATCATCGCTTTATGTGTAATCTTCATTCTTTTAATCGTATTTGTTTGGTTACCTTTTAAGTTTGAAATACTCTTTTTTAAATTTTTATAGTCAAATTTAGCTCTTTTTTTTAATGAAGTTGCTGATTGTAAATTTCTTTTTAAACCAGGAATTTGTGCCGAATTTTTTTTACACCTCGATAATTCATTCTGAACATGATTCAATTGCGATTTTAAAACAGGTAATTCTGCACTAATAGATCTATATCTTTTTAAATCTTTTTTAACCTTTTTAAGAGATTTTTTGCATTTTTCATCACTTTTCTTATTATCTTTTTTCTTGCTTTTTTTATCAAGACCGAATGCCTTTCTTATCTTTTTTCTGGTTTTTTTATCTTTATTGTTTTGTCTTTTCTTCCTTTTTTTATGTTTCTTCTTCTTTTTTTTCGTCTTCTTATTACTAAAACTATTCTTTTTTTTATTTTTTTTCTTCTTAGTGCTCTTCTTTTTCTTCTTAGTGCTCTTCTTTTTCTTAAATATACCTTTCTTCTTGTTACTTTTCTTCTTGTTACTTTTCTTCTTCCTGCGTTTCTTCTTCTTTTTACCATGTTCTTTTACTTTATTTACACAAACATACAGTAAGTACAAAAAAAATAAAATTAAAAATATATTAATTTGTGTTACATTCATTATATTTATAAATATACTTTTTATTCGAAAATTTTTAACTAACCCAGTTGTTTAATATAAATATAACTACACATTAAAAACATCAAAATTAATAAAGATTTAAAAGATAGTGTTCTCGCAAGAAAAATATAAGTACAGATCAAAAATACTAAAAATACAGAGAACATCAAAAATAATGAACGTATATGGCTACAAATATATGAACATACTAAAAAAAATACGATCGAAAACAATAATAATGAAATAATGAGAGATTTTCTATCTAATTCTTGGTATTTTGGTCGTACACCCACTTCTTTTTTTTCAAATTTTTCTTTGCAATTTGAGAATGGAAAGTCAAAATCAATACCGCCATAATTTACTTTATGAGTTGTTTGCTTTGGTATACACTTCTCTTCTATCCACCATTCTCTTCTTTTATCTAAATCTTCAGGATCTACATCAGAACTATCTACCTTTTTTTTAGGATCTAATAAAAAATTACCAACTGGTAACTTTGCTTTCATACATTTTTTAGTAGCATAAGGTCCCGATCCGAATATTGCTTTTATATGATCAGTTCCCTTTATATTATGCATATCTTCAAGTATACCACCAATCAAACCTGTTTTCCCAGGAACTGGACTTTTTTTCCCATCACAATTTGGTATAACACCCAATGGATATCCTTTCACATAAATATACTTTTGTTTACCAATGCATTCTTTTTCACTTCTTCTTCCACATGTTTGACCTGATACAGGATAAAATTTATTAATTCCCAATGTAGTTTTTTCAGGCTTTTTTATTTTACTTCCAAATAGTGCTCCTGCTCCTGTATAAACCAATGAATATTTAGCAAAATTAGAAAACCATACGTTCATAGCATTATCAACCGATTTTTTTCTATCTCCAGGTGGACATGTTATTTGTTTACCAAGACTCATTAAGATTTATCAAATAATATAAAAATGAATAAGAATTAAATAAATAATCAAACACAATGTTATGAAAGAAGTTTATGATTTTCTGTATAAAAACTGGAAAAATGGACTGTTTTGTTATGATGCGATTAATAGTATTATAGAATTAAAGAAGTTGTTTAAATTTGCATTAAAAGACGAAGATACTGAAAAAAAAGGATGGTATAATTATTTGTTAAAAAAGGGGGGTATGTCAGAGGATAACATACCATATGCCTTAGATACTCTTCCGTATATTCAAAAGCAAATTATACTAGTTCCAGATGATATAAACGAACGATTACAATGGATTAAAGATCAACCTTGGCATGAGCAACGTACACCTGAATGGTTTGCTTTTAGACACTCGTGTATTACTGCAAGTTTTATACCGAAAGTATTAGGAAATGATAGTGATTTTGATTCTGCTTTAAAAGAAAAAATATCACCTCCAGTAGAAAGAGGGGGATTTGGAAATGCAGTAAAACATGGAGTTAAATATGAGTATGTCGCTCAATCAATATACGAACATATGAATGATGTAAAAATATCTGAATATGGTTGTATTAGACATCCAACTATACATTTTCTTGGAGCATCGCCCGATGGAATCGTTACAAGTGTAAAAAGAAACATTCAATTACTTGGACGAATGTTAGAAATTAAATGCGTATGGTCTCGTATTATTAATGGTATACCTAAAAACGATTACTGGATGCAGGTACAACTACAATTGGCAGTATGTAATTTAGAATTTTGTGATTTCTTAGAGTGTTTCATTGAAGAAACTACAGATGAAGAAATATTCAAGAAGAAATCATCGAATACTGAATACTTTGGAATTGTAATTGATGTAACACATTACGATTCTTCAACAGAAAGAAAGTACTTCCTTTCTGGTGATTACGATAATGATTTAACCAAATTATTGTCTGCCAAAGAAACCTATGTGGATGAGATATTCAAAATATCTGAAATTATACATGTAGCATATTACACATTGGAATCTATGTCTTGTGTTACTATAAAACGTAATCGTGAATGGTTTGAAAAAAGTATTCCTCGACTTCAAAAATTTTGGGATAAAGTAGAAGAATATCGTAATAACGAAGACCTAAAAATTGATTTTATAAATAAAGAAAAAAGTAAAAGAAAAAGTATAAATAAGCAACCAACATTGCACATCAAAAAATGGTTAGGTGATTAAAGGACTTACATGTTTTGTGGAGGATAAGAAGTGAATTTTGAATTTGCAGATGATGCTAATGTCGCACCAGATGGTACAACAGGTCTTTGAATAACAGGAGTTGATACAGGTACGGCTCCATTGTAACGTACATAATCTTTTGGTGGTATACATTTGGAAAAATCTATTTGTGATGAATTTCCTTCTCTTGTTTCATCAATACCGAGGCATAGATTTTTACATGGTCCGCAACCATTTTGTTTCCAGGCAATTTCTGAATTCATTTTCATCAATGGTGTGGCATTTTTTATTAAATATGTTCTGTAATCATGACTGCAGTTTAGTTCATTTTCATGACGAAATAATGAGTTAGAATAGCAACTAGAACGATAATCTGTAAAGTGGCGCCCATCATCCATACGAGGAGGACAGTTGGAATACTTTAAAGTATTTTGACAATTCATATTATTAATAAAACTATTCTTTTTTTTTATTGACATAATTAAATGACTAAATGTTCAAAGACAGACAAAAAATTATTATGTGAAGCATTCAAGACAGTTGATGCTAACAATGATAATACTATAAAAAAAGCAAGAAGAACTTATCTTCTTGTTAATCATCCAGATAAAGGTGGTGATAAAGAAAAAGTACAAGATTTTAATAATGCATATGAGGCATGTATAAAAGATAGTGAAATTGGTATCAGTCACGACAAAAATGTAAACGAATATTGTGAAAATGATAATATTGACGACGATGTTGAACCAAAACCATCTAAAGAAACAAAGTCTTCAAAAAAAGATAATTCTAAACCTGTTCCTCCAAACAAATCTACAAATAAAGAAACAAAGTCTTCAAAAAAAGATAACTCTAAACCTGTTTCCCCAAACAAATCTACAAATAAAGATACCGATAAGATAATAAAATCTGGTAAATGCGTACGACGTACATCAAATTGGGCTAATATACAAACTTTTGCTCGATTTGACTCTCCCAAATTCGATCCAAAACTTACATTCGAAGCTATACCTACATCTTCGCCTAAATTGCAAAGAATGTTAGACAATATAAGAAAACTAGATAAACAAGATCTTAAAAAAAGTGGTAAAAATTTCAAACATTTCATTTATTCTGATATCAAAGATCAAGGATATGGTGCTAAAATTATTGCATCCGCACTCATATCAAGTGGATTTTCATCATGTTTTAATGAGAAAGGTAGTATTATAGTCCCACCAAAAAACGAAGCTAACGAATCATTTGGTTTACTTTCATCAACTGCAATATATGGTAAACCTACACTCCATAAAACAAGAAAAGAAATACTTTCAATGTACAATGAACGTCCTAGTAATATTAATGGTGACAATATGAGATTTATCGTACTCGATAGTGGTTTCAAAGAAGGTATTGATTTATTTGATGTAAAATATGTACATATTTTTGAACCTCAAAGAACAAATGCTGATTATCAACAAGCTATAGGAAGAGCCACTCGATTATGTGGACAAAAGGGTCTTGAGTTTAAACCGAATAGAGGATGGAAATTACATGTTTTCAATTATGAGAGTCATTTTCCTTCAGGTAAAACACTTCACGAAGTATATCTAAAACATTCTGATCTTAAATTGGATGAAATAAAAATACGTGAAGAATTAGAGAGAATCTCTATAGAATCAGCTGTTGATTACGATCTTAATGTTCATATTAATAAATTTTCACTTGACGCACAAGAAGATATGAATACAAAATCTCACGTCAACTCTAACATGACAGGAGGTGCTAGAAAAAATCCAATTGACTTTAGTAAAATAAAATGTGAAAATGGAAAATGTGGTGCTAGATCTACAAAACAAGTTCCATTTACACTTGTTCAAATGCAAGCAATATACGATACATTCAAAAATACCCAAAAAACATATCCTAAGAAAAAGGCTAAATGGTTAAAAGAGACAAAATCTAGAGAGAAACGTCAGTTTTTTTGCAATATTTTAAACGAAAATAAAGAATTCTGTGAAAGACTTATTAAATTTATCAAAGGTGAATATGTTCTTCCTGCAAAAATAGCTAAGAAAATAAAAAAAACCGAGAAGAAGGAACTATACAAAAATGTTATAGTTCCTCCTCCTGAATTGACTGAAAATAGACTTGTAAAATATTCAGATGATGATTCAGATGACGATTCTGACAATAATACTGAAAATAGACTTGTTACATATTCGGATGATGAACCCGAAGAAGAATCAGATGATGAACCCGAAGAAGAATCGGATGATGAACCCGAAGAAGAATCGGATGATGAGTCTGAAGATTCTAAAGATCTTCAAATTGTACCTTTCACTAAATCAAAAAAGAAAGATGAACAACCCGAAACAGAAGATTTTGAATCATCTAAAAAATATGAGTCTTTTGAAGAATTTCAAAAAAGAATTAATAAACAATTCAGATCTTTCAAATATGATAAAATTACAATTGAAAATTTATGTGATACTCCAACAAGTAATTCTAGAATCGTAAATTTCACACCATCACAAGATTTCATATCTCATTACTTTGTACCAAAAAATGATAATAAAGGCCTTTTAGTATGGCATTCGGTTGGTACAGGAAAAACATGCACTGCTATTGCAACAAAATCAAGAACTTGGGAAAAACAGAATTATACTATAGTATGGGTTACAAGAGGAACTCTAAAGGGTGATATATGGAAAAATATGTTTGACAAAGTATGTGATTATTTCATAAAGGACAGAATACAAGCTGGTGAAAAAATACCAACAAATATATCTGAATTGCAAAAAGTAAGAAAATATATATCAAAAAAATTCTTACCACCCATATCGTTTAGACAATTTAGTAATGCTTGCAATAGAACTGGTCCATTTTATGAAAGATTATACAAAATAAATGGAAAACAAGATCCATTCAAAAAAACTCTTGTTATAATTGACGAAGTTCATAAATTCTTTGCAAAAGATTTGCATGGTATGGAAAAGGCAAATCTAAATCATATTGAGGAAGCAGTATTTTCATCATATAAAATATCGAAAAAGGATTCATGTAAATTACTTATGATGAGTGCGACCCCTATTATGGATAATCCTATGGATTTTATTAGATTAATGAATCTTATATCTACTGAGGAAGAAAGAATACCATATGATATGAGTACTTTCCTTAAAAAATACCCAACAGATGAGCAAATATCTTTCACTACTGATACAGCAAATAAACTAAAAGAATATTTTAAGGGAAAAATATCTTATTTGGATAGACGGTATGATCCTAGACAATTTGTTCAACCCGTTTTTAAAAATATTTATGCGGAATTAACTGTTAGTAATAACAATGAGGATGTTGGTAATTCATTATGTGAAGAAAAATTAAAAGCGAATGAAGCGGTAGAAGATGCTTTAATGAGTGAGAATATAAAACAAAAATGTAAATTGAATGAAGATGATATCGAGGAAGAGAAAAATGCGGACAAACACCTTGAAAATCTAAAAAACAAGGAAATTCAATTACAGAATGATTTAAAAAAATTAAAACAGGAAAAACAAACTGCTGTTAAGAATGCAAAGCATGGAACTAAGCAACAAACAACTAAATTATATAAAGAACGCGAGAATAACCTAAAAGATGGTGTTAAAGATGTTAAAAATGATATAAAACATACAAAAAAGAGGATCCAAAAAAATAAATTAAAGGGAAAAGGATTAACAAAATGCGTTAAAAACATAGAAAAAGAAACTAAGAAAAAAATAACAAGTCATAAAAAAGATTATAATAAATGTCTAAGAAATGTTAAAAAAAAGACCAAACAAGTAAATTCTCAAGTGGATGTTATTGTAAATAAATGTAAAATAGATAAAAAGGAACTTATCTAGAAATTTAAATTTCGATATACATAACTGTGCTAAAACTAAATTTTGTGCAATTTAAAAAAATCTATAAAAATTTTTAAAAGTCTGTATATAAATGGCAGATTTCGATGGAACAGAGCAAACAGATGGTTTTAACGATGTTGAGCTTACGACATTTAATATTTTAAGCGTTGATACTTTGCTAATTCAGGCGGGAAGTGATCTCAATGATTCGAATACACCACAACCTGTAAACGTTAAGGAATTACTAATTGCTGCTGTCGATCAGGCTAGTAATATTGATACATTTAATGTAGATGAATACCTAATTCCGAGCGGTAACCTGCCTGCTATCCTAAATGATTCCAATTTAGTAACTTCTCAGCAGACAATAATGTATGTTGAGAATCAACTACATGTAAGTGGTATGAATCCATACCTATTTTTAGGTGGAGATTCTGCGTCAGGCGATGAAATTCAATACGATGACAACGCAATTACCTTCGACGGCCACGATCCTGACAACGGGAAGTTCGAAAATGACGTATATGTAACCGATGAGTTATATTTATACTATGACACCCAAGAAGGCGTCGACCGCTACATTTTATTATCGGCAGCTATGGCCGCAATGCAAGGTCTTCTAACTGCGGTTTTGGATATCAACCCTGTAAAAAGATCACTTCATAAATTTGGATACACACTTGAATTTGATGTTGATGCAGGAATTAATGTAACGGTTGAAGATTACAATCCTGACATCATTTTAGAAGGAAGTGCACTTACTTTACATACTGACTGTCAAATCTTCATTAGTGACAATATAAATGATCCTATAACATCAACATGTACGATTGCTAATTTTGAATTGGGTACTGATGTGGATCTTGGCAAGTTTACTACAGTTACAAAATCAGGGGCAAACGTAACAGGTAATTGTGCACAATATGGGGCTTGGTTGCAAGGGGATATGACGTCAAATAATTTATTTAAAGGTTTATTTGGAGAATTATTAGCAGAATCTCCTATTGTATCCGCATTTAGAGATTCAAATAATGAAATGGTTGCAGATGATTTGTTTGAACTTGTTGTAGAAAGACCAGGTAAACTAACTCTTGACACCCAAATTTGGTTACCTGGACAAGGAGACAGTGAACCCTCCAACCCCGTCACATACACATCTCAGTATGATAGTAATCTCCCATGGCTTGATCAGTATTTCAAATTAGAACATACACAACTTATGAATGAGCTTTCTGCAGCATTTGTAAATGTATGGAGCAACACTACTAATATTGATTGGTATGTAACTGCATTTAACATTAAAGAGTCTGGTCCTCTTTTTAATACTGGCAATAACAATACACCTGATACATTTCGTGTACCAGTTGATGTAACTTTCAATTACGAGATAGTTAATGCTAATTATGATACAGATACATTAGTAACAAATAGTAATACTCTAAATGACACAAATCTTACAGCGTCTTTAGACCCTATGGCATTTGAGATATCGAATCTCGTAGACACCAATAACGATGGACTTGGTAAAATACAAAAAACATACAGACTTGAATATGTATTCAATGTCACAAATATTCCATAAATAACATAAATAACATAAACTCGAAATAAACAAATATAACTTATAATTTAATGTATACTTCAACATTTACAAGTCTTAAAATTGAAGGGAATCTCAGTATTGCAAATTCAAATGTGAATACTGCTTTATCTGATGCAATATCTTATGCTGATTCAAATATAGATATATTTGAATTAGACGATCTTCTTATTGACTCAGATAGTGTGAATACTATTATTTCAAATGATAATGGTAGTATATTCAATAATTTTGTTGTTGAAACATCTATGAGAGTTGCTGGTATAAGTATTAATTCATTCTTAGGAACAAATGAAAATGGTACTGCATACGATAGTAACATCGCTGGTCAAATGTTATATATTTTAGCAAATATTTCAGGAAATGTATATGTATCGAATGAGATATATGTAAAATACACAGAAACATCTTATATTAAATTGTCACTTGCATTATTCGCTATAAAAGGTCTTTTCGAAGATGCAATAACTGTATCACCTACAAAACGCTCACTACATAAATTAAACTATACTGTTGACTTTGAAGTTGACCCAGGTATAATAGTTGACGTAGAAAATTTTGATGCAGATATTATAGTTACTAGTTCTGATTTCATATTAGATACAGATGCATCCTTTTTAATTAATGATGGTGTAGATAAGATAGTACCATTTATAACAAAAGCTAACTTCAAACATACTTCAACAAACATAGAAAGCGTAGTAAAATCCTCACATGTTGTTCAAAATTATGAATGGTTGAAACCAAATATAAGTTCGAACACATTATTGAAAGGTTTATTTGGCGAATTCTTAGCAGACTCACCCGTTGTATCTATTATAAGGGATACAGTCAACGACAACATTGTTTCAAATACTACATTAACTCTAAATGTATCACAACCATCAAAACATTCAGATGAAATTGCATCTTCAGGTGCAAATCTATGGACAGACTTATTTTATGAATTAGAACACAAATCAATGCTTGAAGAATTGAGTAACTCATTCTTAAGTGTTTGGTCGGAAACTGGTAATATTGACTGGTATGTTTATTTTTTTAATTTGAAACAAACTGGTTCGCTTTTTAATAATGGAGATATATTTGAGGTTCCTGTAGAGATCACAATGACTTATTCTATGGTAGGAACCGGTGCATCATTCGATAATAGTTTAGAAAATTCTGGTAATTTAACAGCGTTAACTTTAAAAAAGGATGGTAGCACATCCACAAACATACCTAGTTTTCAAAAAAAATATAGACTCTTATATAAATTTAATGTAGAATCATCTATAAATCAACTTTTAAATAGTGGAAATTTTTCTTCGGAAGGAATTGATATTATTGATCATGTTTATTCAAGTATTTATTACAAAATGCCAAATGGTTTATATGCTAAAATACCCAGTTCTAGCTCAAGTACGACTAATAAGATTGGTATATTTAATAAAACTCTTTTAATGCAATTAACAAGTACAACTTCATCGAATATGTCCTTTTTTGAAAGGTTTTATACAGATACAAATAATTTATACACTTTACAAGAATTGCAATCTCAAAGTAACGATACTATTCAAAAGGACGCTGTTTTGACGAATCAATATGTAGATATGATTCAATTTTTTAATTATTTATCATCAACAGACTTTACAACGGTATACAAAAAATGCTCTGATAATAAATACATTATAACAAATGCTGTAACAAATATTCCAGATGCAGATATAACTGCGAATGTTGCTGTCTTTGAGAGCGATTTATTCGTATATGACGGAGTGCAATTGATAGATGTATCACCAACTGTAGGAAATTTAGTTAGTATAGATACATCAAATGCGGTTGTATTTCACGAACCAACTGCAGTTAATTTAGAATTTACTTAATAATGTAATAAATAAATGTCTCAAGAGAACATGAATTTTTTAAATTCTATTTGGAGATATACTCCCGATCTTTCTTCGTTGAATAATATAATTTCTGATAATGTATTCAAAGAAAATATTATAAAAATAGAACATTTTGATTTTCGTTTAGAACATAGTAAAGATAATATTTACTATATTATTTCTAATATATCTGCAGATAAAATTCAAATATTTAAAAAAGAAAACAGAAATATATTTGAAACAAAAGAGATTGTATCAACGAAAGATATTAGTTTATTGGGTGGACCCGTTTACTCATTTAGAATTTATTTAAAATTTAGTAAAAAAGGGTTATCGCCAGTATCATCTATTTTTATAAAAAGACAGAAGACTGATGTTAAAACATTAGCTTTAAGTCTTGATGATGTATATGAAATAGACGTTATAGATAGAGATTCCAATTTAACACTATAACAATATACAATAATATACAGTGTTATCATGAGAACATCAAAAGTATTATTTGGTGGTTCACATCTCCATCATATGACATCATTGGATGAGATAAAACGATTATTAGAACAATTTAAACACATTAGCAATATAAATCTTCCAGAAAAATCTCATAAAAAAGATATTTTAGGAGCACATAATTTTGAACAATTATCGAAGGAGAATTATTATGCAATGGCTGTTCCAAACGATATGGAGTTTTATCTATTTATAACTTACTTTGAAAAGAAAAATTATGCTTTTCTTATAAGTAAATATATTACTCCTGGTTTTACACATCCAAAGTGTATTGTTTTAGATATAGATTGCAATGAACACTGTTATGATAATACAATTATAGATCTAACACGTGTTTATGTTACAAAAGGTCGTTTTTTGTTATTGATGACAGATATCTTATATTATAAAGGAAATAAGATTACCGATACAGAATACATAAAACACTTAGAAATCTTAGGAGAATTTATGAAGAATGACTATAAAGAAAACTTAAAAAAACAACCTTTTAGATTACAAATAGCAAGACCTTATATTAATTTAATTGAATTGGAAAAGAAAATCAATAGTTTCCCATATAAAGTAGATCGTATTTTGTTTAAACCATTCAGTACTAAGAAGAAAATATTAGAATATCCTTTGAAATTAAAGAACAATGTAGTATTTGACGACTGACGGTAAATTTTGATTTTAAAAATGATGTAGATAATTTATGTATAAGTATAAACAACACAACACAATGTCTAGTTTCGCACCAAAAGTTATGCAACCATCTGAATTCGATGTATCTACTGTAACATACACTGAGCCGAAGAAGTTTGGTGATGCAGGTGGGAAGATTATTTATATGAATATTGATCGTAGTCGTATTGCTTTGAATACTCCTAAGATGCGAATTCCATTTGGTCTTAATAAGTACCAGGATGCAGGCAAGCCTCCTAAGTATTCTCTTGATATGTCATTCAATGACATGGAAAACAATGAAAAGATTAAGAACTTTTATGATAAACTCTTGGAACTAGATTCTAAGATTATCAAAGATGCTAAAAAGAACAGTCTTCTCTGGTTCAAGAAGAAGACACTTTCTGAGGCAGTTGCAAACGAGTTGTATTCTTCTTGTGTAAAACATTCGAAGGATAAGGAAACTGGTGAACGTGACGATAAGTATCCTCCGACGGTTAATGTAAAACTCCCTTATTATGATGGTGCATTCAGTTGCGATGTATTTAATGATAAGAAGGAAGAAGTTACTGATAACCTAGAAAATTGCATTCAGAAGATGCAGAATGTAACTGCGATTATTGAATGCAATGGAATCTGGTTTGCCGGTGGCAAGTTTGGAACGTCTTGGAAAGTTAAGCAATTGAAACTTGATCAAGTACAAAACTACAACAAATATGCATTCCGTGACGATGAAGAAGACCTTCCCCTTTAAATCCCGCGTGCCTTTTACCCCTCCCCGCCTCTTATCCCATCCCCGCCTCTTATCCTATCCCCTCAACATTTAACTAAAAAAAATTATCCCAGAAAGAACAGCGTTTTGTATTTCAAATACCCCATCCGTAAAAGAATTATAATTATGATGACATGCGAATATAATACTTGATAGTAATATTCCTATCAAGCTCATTTTTTTTGTATTTGTAATTCCGTATTTTACTGGTATTGTTTCAATGGCAGCATTGGAATCTTCTTCGATATCCTTTATATCAGCTATGCTACTTGTACTCCATAAACTTAGAATGCACGGAACATAACAAAAAGGATCTTTCAAAATATCATAAGAATTATCATGCATTACACTTGGAAGTATAACACATGCCCCTGCCCACATTAAAGAAATAAATAATGGTTTATATATACCCAAATAAGGTTTTAGGTCTTTGTAAATCAAACATTGTACTAAAGGTATCGAAAAATAAAAATTTATTGGGGATTCATACAAAATTCTATTAACTTCTAAAAATGTTACAGCAAGAATAGATATTATCAATGTTTTATTTTCTCTAATCGTATTATACATCTCTTTTTTATCGTTGTTTTTTATGGTATCATCTTCTAAAGCATCTCGTAATCTATCAAAACCATATGCAAAAAATGCAAGTAAAACCGATATCTCGACAAGTTCTGTATTCAAAATATGTTCATTATAATGTAATCTAGTAAAAATATCCTCATAAATTACTATAGGAACTCCTGTTTCAAATCCAGGTGATAGTGCCGAAGAAATTGAAACTGCATTCTGTTTCAATTTCTTTAAATCGAGATATTGGGGTATATACATTAAAACATTAATTATTTAAATTACAGAAGATTGTCTACACAATTATAATACAATTCAAGAATACGTGAACCCATTTTATCTCCATTTTGTGCAATTTCTATACAATTCAATACTATTTTCTTTTTTAAATCGATTGGTAAATTATCCTTTTCAAGTATAAACTCTACAAATTCTGCGTTTTTTGTTAGTACAAGTGAACCGATGTGATCAAAATTACTTAGTGAATGAGAGAGTTGTTTTACTACCTCATAAGACGCTTCTTGTGGTATTGATTGAATTAATTGAATTGGAGATAAAAAGGCCGATGTAAAAGGTACTAATAAAAAACTAAGAAATGCAAAAAATCTAGTTCTCATTGTTATAATTTAATAGTATAAATTAATATAAATTAAAATGCGATATCATTATTTACACCTTTGAAATTTTATACATTTACTGCTTCGGTTTCTTCAGAATTATTTTCATTATTATTCTCATCTTCGCAATCTCCATTACAATCATCTTCACAGTCCTCTTTACAATCTTCTGGTTTATTAAATGTAAACTCATAAATCTGATTCACAATCCAATCGTGATATTCTTCGTTCACAATTTGACTTCTCTCTGGATTACCTTTTATTATTTGTGTATTAGCAGAAACATCCGCCCAAAAATTATCCAAAATATCCCCATGTCCAAAATTAGCAGAAGAGAACGTTGTAAAATTAATATTCGAATTTTTAAAGTTATTTTCATCTATACCGAAGGCTGGGATAAATGGAATATCCAAATTTGTTTTCCATTCATACGATAATTCCGCTTTTAGAAACAAAATTCTTTCAACCCTTTTTAAATTATAATTTTTGAATCCAACTGGATCTAGTAATATAATCTCAGACACAGGTGCAATTAATGCCGTGTCCAATGCAGGAACCGCACCAGAAGAATGTGCCGCAATAAATGGTGTGTAATTAGAATGATCTTCTATCCATGAAAATGCTTCACCGGTAAGATCGCCACCTGCTATAGAATAACATGAAATCCCCTTTTCCGATAAACGATTAAGAAAATCAGAGTAAATAAAATGAGGAATTTTACCAAATCCACCAGAAAAAAATAACATACTCTTCTTTTTATCTCTCGCCTCATAAACATCAATGTTTATACCACCAATTTCCTTTCTAAACTGTTTTGTTTTAGAAAAGAAGAAAGAATTTGCTGAAAAGGCAAAGAACAATATATTTGTCAATATATTCTTCATTTAGTTTATAGATAAAATAGCGTTTATATATATTATATAAACCTAAAAATATATTATAAATTATGAGATTTTCTTTATTATATTTAATCTCTTTTGCTAGGGCTTTTACATCTATAAAAACGAACGAACTTGTTAATAAACGCCATATGCGATTCTATGCAAATTTACCATCACAACAATTATCAACTATATCACAAAAAAATCCATGGTCGTATAGTGAATTAATAGAAAATATAAAAAAATCAAACATAGATACAGTAACAATATACCAAAATAAAGAGAAATATGGCGTTATTTCACTCGATAAATTTCATGATGAAAATATTGCAAACCCTGAAAATTTTCATTTGACTACAATATTTCCAGATCTTTTAAAGCCATTGGTCAATATGTTAGAACAAAAACATATATATTTTGATATGTATGAAGTACCAGAACGTTTTAACGCTTTAAATGTAATACTCTCACCTATTGGTTTTGTAGGTTTGTATTTAACATTCATCATTTTAAATAGAATTCGAATGTCAATGGGGGGTATTGACCCCGGTGGTCAAAACAATCCTTTTAATTTTCTTAGTAAAGATACTGTAAATGTTGTGGATAAAAGTTCAATAAATACAACGTTTGCAGATGTTGCTGGATGCGATGAAGCGAAATTTGAACTTACAGAAATTGTTGATTTTCTTAAAAACCCACAAAAATATGAAGAAGCCGGTGCCAAAATTCCAAGAGGTATTTTATTAGATGGAAACCCTGGAACGGGTAAAACGTTAATGGCTAAAGCAGTTGCTGGAGAAGCAGATGTTCCATTTATATCAGTAAGTGGTTCTGAATTTATAGAAGTATACGTTGGAGTAGGAGCCTCAAGAGTCCGTAAATTATTTGATAAAGCGAGAGAAAACGCCCCATGTGTTATATTTATTGATGAGATTGATGCAATTGGTCGTCAAAGAGGTGCGGGTATAAATAGTGGAAACGATGAACGAGAACAAACCCTAAATCAAATATTAACAAATATGGATGGATTTAATGCAGCTGATGGTATTATTGTAATTGGTGCTACAAACAGAGCTGATATATTAGACTCTGCATTATTAAGACCAGGTAGATTTGATCGTAAAGTTACTGTACCTTTGCCAGATAACGTTGGAAGAAAGGCAATCGCGAATGTTCATTTTAGAAATAAAAATATTGATCAAGATGTGAATCTAGATGAAGTTGCAGATTTAACAGAAGGATTTTCTGGAGCAGACATCGCTAATATTGCAAACGAAGCTGCTATATTATCAGTAAGGAATAATTTAACAAAAATTACTCGCACTAACATTATCGATGCTTATGAAAAAATGACAATTGGTTTACCGAACACAAACGAAAGACGGGCATACGAAACATTAAAATTAGTATCTTATCATGAAATTGGACATGCGTTATTGGCTTTGTTATTTCCCACCTTTTTTAATGTACGTACTGTTACTATTAGATCAACTCAGAATGGAGCAGGTGGATATACTTTATTTACACCGAAGGAACCATATGCATCTTACCCAAGTAAATCATTTATTTTGGCTAATATTGTAGTATCATTGGGTGGTCGTGCTGCAGAAGTTTTACTTTATGAAAATAATAGTACTTATTCAGATATATTCCATGAGATTAAAGATCTAAGTATTACTACTGGAGCAAGTAATGATTTGAAACAAGCAAATTCTATTGCCAGGAGATACATATCTAAATATGGTCTAGGGAGTTCGATTGGAACATATGAACCATCACAATTGGTTACAAATCCATTTGTTGGAAGAAATATGGGTACTTCTGGAGGTTATGATATAAGTGATGCAACAAAGGAGGAAATCGATTTAGAAGTGAACTCACTTGTTACTTATTCTTATGAAAAAGCACTCTCTCTTTTAAGAAAAAATAAAAAGCTTTTTCATGCATTAAGTCATGAATTATTAAAGGAAAATACCTTAGATGGAAATTATCTAAATTCAAGAATGTCAAACACTACTTCCAAAGCGTTCAATATCTGAATTTGAAATCAACATTCCCAATAATTTTATTAAGATTGATTCTAAAAAGATATTAAGAAAGGCCATAAATGTAAAAATATATGGCTCTTTTATAAATTCTATATTTGATGAAAAAAGTATAATTAAAAAATAAGTAATCAAAACTATCTTGAAAATATAAATCAAAAAAACAACAAAAAAAACCGGTCTAAGAAATATTTGATTTTTAACTGCTAAAAAACTAAATATTGTAATAAAACCCACAACATATATATTATATGGTAAAAAATTATTAAATATAATTGACACGATTAAATTGAAAATTAAAACAAAGTTGACTAAATATTTTATTTGAACATTATTTAAATTGGTATAATTCATGCCTAAAACAATTGTTGCTGTTTCATAATTTAATAATATTGGTTCTTGTATAAGATTCGTTTCACCATTATTCGTATACTCTTTCATAGTTACTGTCAAAGGATTGTTACAATCTGAATAAATATCACTCATATTTGCTTCAGGTACATTGCTATCTACCTCCATTCATCAATTTTTTCTTAATTAATGCTTAAATCTAAAAATGATGTACACATATCTTAACATTATAAACTAAACAAAATGACATTCAAAGCAAAATTCACAAGAGTTTCTAAATTTAAAAATATTATTGAATCTATCAAAGATTTACTTACCGATATTAATATTTATGTAACAACTGATGGTTTTCGAATTAGTGCTATGGATTCATGTCATGTTTCTATAATTAAATGCATTATTGATTCTACTATGTTTGAAGAATTTCATTGTGAAAAGGATTCATGTATAGGATTATCAATTCATAATTTATACAAAATATTAAAATGTATGGATAACAATGATTCTCTTACTTTACAAAGTACTGAAACACATCTTGTAATTTCAAGTCAAGCATTCTCGACCGAATTACATTCAAAATCAAGACATTCTGAATTTGAATTAAATTTATTCGATCTCGACACAGAAGATTTAGAAATACCAGATGATATTCAATACGATGTCAATATTAAGATGCTTTCTCATGAATTGGCTAAAACGATTACAACACTTGCGACGGTGGGAGACATTTGTAATATTAATTGTAATTCCGAAGGAGTTTTGTTAAAAGCAAATGGAGACATTGGAAATGCAAATATAAACCTCGAACCAAATGAACAGTGTCTTATCTCTGTATCGAATGATATAAATGAATCATATACATTAAAATATCTTTTAATGTTTACGAAAGCGTCTATGTTAGATTCAGAAGTTATAATTAATATAGCGGAGGGCATGCCTTTACAAATGCGTTATAGTTTAGATGATGACAATAAAAGTTTCATAGATTACTTTTTAGCACCTAAAATAGAAGATTAATAAAACCATGTAAACTTTTTTTGTTATTAACAATTAATTCAATGAACAAGTTCTTAAAAAAACTTGTTTACGTATTCCTTAATATGTCATTCGCATTACATAGTCATGTTTTAAAATTTGATAGACAAATATCAATTGAAAATAAATTTGTAAAATACGATTTTAATGATATCAATCTAAGTATAGACAATTATATTAATAATAAGGGTGTTCAAAACCATAAAGATTATCTGCAATTTTTAGAAGCAAAGGCGAATATTGTCAAAAATCTGGATAAAAAAAATCAAACATATCTAGGGTGGATAGTTCCTGAGATTTTGTGTTTACAAAATCCTCAAAATACATATACCAATAAACCAGCTATTTATTTTGTTATCGCAAGTCAAGTTGATGAAGAAACATTTCAAGTAGAAAATATTTTAAGAGGAGCTTTACAAAATGTAACATTTAAAGAAAGGAACATACCCTTAGATGATTCTATGCTTCTTATCACTGACATCAAAAAATATGTACACAAGTTAGGTTATAATAAAACTCAATTTATTAATCTAGAAAACTCACAAAACGCAAGATGGTATTTAGAATTTGCATGGAATAGTTAATGATGCACTATAAAAAAATAATCACATTACTATGTTTAATTTTTACTACAAATATATCCCTAAACATACCAGAAAAAATACATACAGCATTTTTAAAACACGATACTTCTCATGTAAGAGTCTTATTTGAAAATATGTATAGATATATTGATTCAAAAAGTGAAAAATTAGACTATAACCATCAAGAAATGATGTCAACATACAAAACTATTTATAAAGATGCATGTGTATATCTATTAAACAATAAAAATAATTCTGTATATTTGGGATGGGTTCCTTTAAAAAACGAAACTTTACTTCTTAAATACTATAAAAATATTACAAAAAAAATTGATTTCGAAATAAACATTAAGAATGTGCCACTGTATTACATAATCTGTGAATCAAACTCTCTAAATAATACTTTGCAAATAAAGAAGATATTGAACAATCCTACCATTGATTTAAATATAGATATGACACTCTTAAAAGATGACCTATTCAACTTAGCAGAAGAATACAATACGACATTAGATTTATCATATTTAAAAACATACGACAGTGGACGATGGTTTTTAACATTTAATTTTTGATATTTACTTTACATGTATAATCTGCTATTTTTCATTTATTACATTTTTTAACCTTATATTAATGCTAACTTAATATATAAATATTATAAATGTCATTGTACTTCATTTCATTTATTATTCATGTATCCTTCTCATTTAGAATACATATTGCAGGAATTACAAGTGGTCTCGGAAGAGAGATCGCATATCAATCTTGTATAGAAACAAATAATCCAGATATATATATCACTGGACAATGTACTGAGAACATGCATCAAAAATTAATGGTTCCTTGTAGAAATGGTGGTTTTGAAGAAATGGATACACACAAATATTTTTCAAGTCCCCGTATAAAATTATACAAATTTACAGATTCAATTGAAAAATTTAACAATTATGATGCTTTAATTCTTTCTATGAGTGCATATAATTCAAAAGATTCTGATTTTTCAGATGATATCACACTAAAGTTATTGCAAAATTTACCAAGTTCATGTAAAACAATCATTCTAATTAGTGCTCACGATGTTAATAACTTGAAAATTTTTAAGGAAAAAAATTTAAACAATACAACATTTTATAGTATATATAAATCAAAAATAAATCAAGAATCCTACTTAAGTTTAATAAAAAATTCAAATGTTTTGATATTAAGACCGAAAATATTATCATTTGGTCGTGATAAAAACATTGATAATCATCCTGGCCATATTTCTAGAAAACGATTAGCAAAAAAAATTATTTATAAATTAAAAAAAAACCATAATTTATACATGCATTATAATAAAATACTTAATACACCTATGTGGTAATTAAAAATCGTGAATTTTTATTTGAATTAGAAGAATAATGTAAAAAATCTTTAATTTCCTTTCGTGTTGCTATAAAATTATCAATTCTATAGTGTTCAATAACAACTTCATCACGAACTTTTGACACCCAATCAACATATTTTTTGTATATGTCATTATGAATATTTTCATCTAATTTAAAAAGTTCTGAGTTGTTATAACATTCTGAACAAAATCGGTTAAAAATTGCATGTTTTGTAACAAATGCTACTTTTACAAAACATATGTCATTATCTACTTTATCAAGTATTTTACATAAATGATTTTTAAATTCTTTTGTTGACAAGAGTGATCTAGGTATCCCTTTTTGATATAAATAATCTCTAAAATCTTCATAAAATTCACTTACATATACAAAATCACTAGCACTTGATTTACATGATTTAGATAAATATTCGTCCAATACATTAACAGCATCTGTAAACCCTATTAATGAACCACATGGGAAGATGTTTGATGAATATTCTCTAAATGCATATGTAAATACCATTCGTGTTTCCATAGGCAAGGTAGAAACTCCTTGGTAAAATAACCTACGTGAATGTGGTTGATGGGGAAAATGTATACAACATATCGTACTATAATCAAAATTTATTGGGATATTATGTCTTATATTTTTGAAATATGGATTACTTCCTATTAAACCTCTAAGTAAATTAAGTATATCGTTTATTTTATATCCATGCCAGATATGTAAATAATCTTTAAAAACATAATCAATTCCATATATGCAACTCCCTAAAAATGAAAATAAATACGTCAATTCATTGTCTTTTAATCCTATATGTTTAAATACACGTCGTGTCTTTCTTATAAGTAATGAACCAGGTGCCTTGTCTAAAATATTGATTGAACGAATCGTTTTTTTCACTACTCTAAATAAAGAACGTCTTCCACTATATATTTGAATACCATTGTCTTCTATTTCTTTATCTATGAATAATTCCTTTAGAAAACAACACCACTTATCATAAACTTGATCTATTATCGTGTGCTCCCATTCATCACCTCTTAAATAAAAGTATCGCTTTGTACATGACAAATATGCAAAATTCTCACAAAATTTTTTTATTACTATATCCGATTCCTCCTTTAACTTAATAGAACGTTCTCGATCTGCGATTAACCTATCTATCGTTCTTACCAAATTTCTTCTAATATAATTATCAATTAATGATATATTGTCTTCTGAATACGTATTTAATACATTCGTTACAAATTTTGTTAGTTCTAATGATTTACTCATTAGATAAAATAATATTATTAAAAACTTAATTACATTACTTATTTCTTTTTAAAGAATCTATTGATCTTTTTTTTAGTAACATCTTGGTTAGGAAACACTTTAAAATGTGTTGTGTTTAATTCATAAGCCAACTCCTTTTTAAAATTAGGATAATATTTTTTTATTTCTTCATCCGATGGAACACCTAATTTTTTAGTATCTCTGGAGAAAAATTTTAAATAATAATGTGCAATATACAATATATCTTCTGGAGGATAAGGTAATAATCGTGTTATTGGTAAATTCGTTGTAGATGGAAAGTTTGGAAGAGACATCGTTTTAATAGTGACGATAGGTACTTTATATGTTGGATAAAACCACTGTAAAAATGTTATCAAATCTTTAGAATTTTGCCCAAGTGTCTCACCTTCAGATAAATGTTTCATACAATCCATACCTATTTTTAATTTTTCTTTTAAACTTTTTTTACTTTCATCTAATCCCGTGCATACATGAGTACTCATTAATAATTTCAATAAAGAGCCATGCACTTTTATAATATCTTCTTTGTCATCCCAGTGAATACTTTGATTACAAAGTATTCTAAAACATTTTTCTATAACATTCATTGACTCATCCTCATCTTCATTCTCTATTGCATTCGTTGTATTTATCTTATTACTCATTATATATTCTTTCCATTGCATAATAAGTAAATGAATGTTACCATCTGAAGAATGTATTATAGATTTCACTATATTATCTGGTAAAACAATATTTAATTCTTTGTTTCTTGTTTCAATGATAGCCTCTAACTTACATGATTCTAAAGGATCCATAAAAAAACATTCACATTTTTTTGATATATGAGATTGTAACCGTTCACTAATAAAATTCTTATTAAATATGCAAAGTATAGGTGTAATAACTCCCGGAATGTCTACTAAATCAAATATTTCATCAAGAAATTTTTTATCACGTAAAATATGCATATTATGAATAATTATCAACTTCTTTCTATTTTCCAAGAAATATTCAATACCTTGATGAGACATTAAATATTTTAATTCTTGTACAAAAGTTCTCTTGTTCATACTATAATGTTCTCTGTTATGTAAACAATTGATATTAATATGACCAACATTATGCTCATTTAATAAATTGTTAACAGCTGTTTTTTTACCAATCCCCGATTTTCCTATTAAATGTGCAATCGCTTTTCTATTACTAGGAGGCTTCGGTTTTTTAAACCAATCCAAAAACCATTCTTCCATATTGTTAATGATTTAACCATTTCAATTTATTCTATTTTTGGTTTCACATATTTATCGACTAAAACTTGACCAACATTTACAGACGCGTCATGTTGATTTATATTACCACTCTTCACCTCCTCAAACTGATATAATAATTGTGATAATACAATATCATCACAATGATTAGAACAAATCATATCAAATAGTTGTGGTTTATCTTCTTTAAATTCCTTATACAAATTCTCCAAGTCACTCTTTGTTTTTTCCTTTGATTTATACAAACTTCGAATCTTTTTAGCAGTAGTTTTAATATCCATTTTATCTAAATATTAATAAATTTTATTTAAGTAATAATTTGATAATTGATATTTTCAACGTAGTAATTAAACCAAAAATATTTACTAATAGTAATTGAGTATTGAAAAAAATGGGTAAATTATTAGTATTAAGTATTTATACAGAACAAGTTGCAAATGAAATATCATTAACTGGCAACTATGATAAATCTATAATACATGACGTTTTGAATGAAATTATTATTCTGTTAAAATCTGAAAAAAAAATGCAATCAATTGATGAATTTCGCAAGATCCTTTCGATATTGTCTATGGGGGGTATCGTTCATAGTTCAACTCCTATATACATAATCAATGATGCATATAAAATTCTTATAAATTCATTTGGAAAAAGTAATAAAGCAGATATTGATGTTGTATTCAAAGGTATTTCTTATAATAAAAATTACAGATCCTTTATTATTGTTTTTTTTAAAGATCACATCGTTTATGCATCCGGTATAGTTATAGAACATCAAATTAAAACAAAAAACAAACGAATAAATACCTGGGAACTACAATGGGTCTCATCCTTGCAAAAAAATAGAGGGTATGGTTCTCATTTATGGAAATTACTCACAAATTTAGCATCAAAAAGACGTATCGATGGAATACTTGTACCTGCAACACAAAAAGCACTTCCATTTTGGTTAAAACAAAATTCAGATCTTTGTCCTATAAATGAAACAATACTATTAGATAATGATTCAAAAGAGACAATATCAATTGTTAAAAAATTCGGATATAAAATTAAGAACCGGCCATGTAAAAATTTATCTTCTTTATATTCAATAAATAAATCAAATACATCTATGTTCAAAGTAAACCCTTACAAATGGTCAATTAAAGATACAATTCATATTTGGTTTTTACCAAAACAATATCCAGATGAAATAAATCATAGCCTTATAAAATCTAACTTTTTATAAAAATGAACCAAAGTCTAATCCGCATAATTATTTTTTATTATGTGATTATATTCTTCTTCATCAAACGTTTCATCTAAAAATTCGAATAATTTTTTAACTTCGTCTATTTTAAATAAATTTTTCATATAACTTAAATAACAATCTTTATCTTTTTTACTGTAATTTATTAAATCTATATTCGTTTTCCTCAAATATTCTTTTGACTTTTCAACATTACCTTGCCACCATGCTGACCTACTTTGTCTATCTAAATTATCATCTATATGTAATATAAATTTAGTATTTGGAAATAATTCCTTGAATGCTTTAATTAATTTAGGTTCAAATTTAACACAATCACTAATTCGAATCAATTCTTTAAATCCTAAAATTTTTTCTGGTTTATTGTCAGTTAAAATACTAATTATTGTGTTTTTTATATTTCTTTTTACAATTTTAAAATTATAAGAATTGTACCATGCAGGTTTTATTTTTGCTTTTTCTAATTCATCAGATGTTAAAAACATTTTAGAACCTTCTTTTTTTGGAGTCATTTCATTTGTTCTTTTTATATTTAAATAGCAATTTAATAGATCATTGATCGCTCCCCATTTTTCACCCGTTATATTAGAATTTTTAATAGAATTTATTATTCTTTGCAATGTTGTTGATCCAGAACGACCAGTTGCATAAATAATTATAATTTTTTCGATATCTTTGGATGCATCGTCCTCAATTGGATAACCCTTCTCAGTATATTTACCCGTGTTTATTGAAGAATATTCTTCAAATGAATAACTTTGTCTAATATATTTATTTATATAAATTAAAATACCAAAAAATACACATAAAATTATATAAATAATGTTTTTTATATTATCCATTACATACTATATATAAAATAAAATGATAGTGTTTTTTCAAATTTTTATAAAAATGAACTAATATTCTTTTAAATTTTAAAAGAATCATGTCTACACGTATTGATTGTCCTGATGGATATATCACATTTGATATTCAAGAATTTAATCTTACCGAAAAAGTAGCATCGTTTGATTATGATCATACATTAGTAAAACCTAATCATGGAACGTTTAGCAGAAACGCCGATGATTGGGTTTGGCTTCGTGAAAATATACCCTCTATCTTAAAAAATCTACATAAAGAAGGTTACTCAATTGTCATATTCACAAACCAAACAAAAAACTATAAAATTAAACAAATAAAAAATGTTTTGGAAACACTAGAGATTCCTATAAGAGTGTGGATCGCAATAGATAAAAACCTTCAAAAACCAAGTCCATTTATGTGGAATAAATTGAATATATCTCAAACAATAAACAAAACAGAGTCGTTCTTCGTCGGAGATGCTTTAGGAAGAACAGGTGATTGGTCCAACACAGATAAGTTATTTGCTGATAACTGTGAAATTCAAATAAAATCACCAGAAGAATGTTTCCCCTTCGAAAAAAAACAATATTCAGAATTTATACCATCTAAAACACAAGAACTTGTATTAATGATGGGATTTCCAGGAAGTGGTAAAACAACATACGTAAAAAATTGTATACCCGATACTTACACTAAATTGCACGGGGATATACTAAAAACGGATGCCAAAAAGAAAAAAGCATTAAAGATTGCATTAGAAAGTAAGAAATCAGTTGTATTAGACGCCACACACCCAAACAAAGAAAAAAGAAAGACATTTATAGAAATTGCTAAAGACTATAACGTGCCTGTTAGATTGATTCATATATCTACTGATTTTGATGAATCTAAGTCTAGAAATGAGAATCGTGAACAAAAAGTACCCATCATAGTACTCTATGTTTACAGAAAAAATTATGAAGAACCAGAATTATCCGAAGGTTATAGTGATGTTATTACGGTTTAATTATTTTTGGATTATTCTTACTCTTTTCTAAAAGTTTCTCTTTCATACGTACAGTTTTATTTGAATAAATATTTCTATTTTTTTTATTCTTCAACTGAGACTTCTTATTTACTTTTGTACCATCTGCTTCTTTACGAGACATGATTCAAGTGTTACTGATGCTATATTGTTTTATTTTTAAGCTGATACAGCATCATTTTTAAAATATTTAAACAATATTAAAAACAACAAGTTATTAGTATATAATGAATAAACAAAATAAAATACTAGAATATCCATATACAAATTCAATAAATTTCGAGATTGTACATCCCCTTGCTATAAAAGAGCGTTATAAAGATTTAGAACTAGAACCAGTTCCTGAACCTGAACCATTTGTGCAACCCACATGTCCAAGGTATAGGATACCAGAAAATAATAATAAATGTTCGGATTGTTTATGTATAATCAGCTAGTATAAATCTCAAATAGTTATCAGTAAATGACGAATATTATTGATAAACTCCTTTCTCTTTATGGATAACTTATTTGTCATCGATTCTTCAAAAAACTTTGTACTAACCGTCAAGGATTTAGATAGTTTCATATGTGATTCTAAATTCTCATTTATAGAGCAAAGTGTTTCATACGGAACTTCTATATCAGATATAAGTAAATTATAATCCATATTATCACCCCATACTATAAAATGTCCTTCTATGTGTTTTTTAACTTCAGTTTCTACTTCGTGTACATCAACAAACTTACCATTTGACATTTTGTAATTATCACTTTCTCTTCCTTTGAAATACAAAAAACGATCATTGCTTAAAAAACCACTATCTCCTGTTTTGTACCACTTTCTACCATCTTTTATAATAATTGATTTTTCTGTCGCATCTTTATTATTCCAATAACCTGACATAACAGATGGACCCGATACTAATATCTCATCATTTTCTGTAATAACCTCTACATTATCTAACAATTTACCAACAGAATTGATATCTCTAGGGAATTTTCTATGATTAACAGCCACAACTGGAGATGTCTCGGTAGTTCCATAACCTTCACATGGATTAAACCCATGTTTTTCAAAGAAAAGGGCGGTATTAATATCTAATTTAGACCCTCCAACAAAAATAGTATGTATATTTTCTCCAAAAATATAAGATAATGCTTTTGGAATAATAATATCAGAAAATGGTAACTTTTCTAAATGTTTACATTTGTCTTTTATAAGCTTCAATACTCTCGGAACAACATATATATAATTTGGATTAATTTCCCTTAAATTTTTAACAAATTTTGTTTTATCTTCTGCAATCGCTATGCAATTATTGTTCAGCATATTGTAATATAATTCCGTAGTCAAGCCAAAAATATGTGCCCAAGGTAAAATATTAAGACTTGTCATTCTCTTCCCACTATCGTCTATAAATCTCTTTTGTATACCTTCAATATTGGCCAATATATTTGCATTTGTTAAAGTTACGCCCTTCGGTGGTCCACTTGTACCCGATGTATAAATAATAGTTGATATATCCCAATCATTCGTATTTATAGAATAATCTTTATCATATGGTTTTATCTTATTATCAATTGAATCTACGGTATTCTCATCACTGATAAATAATTTTGGACTACAGTCCTTTTTTATATGATTAATTTGTTTTAACGTTTGTTCTTTATACATTGGTACCCATATAGCTCCCATAGCGTTTGTAGCAATATTCCAAGACACCCATTCCAATGAATTTGAACCTTTATATAATACTCTATCTCCACTCTTTACTCCTTTATACTTTAGAGTTTCTATTGCACCAGAAATATAATTGTGCATGTCATTTTGTGACGTCCATCTCCATTGTCCATCTCTTTTGCTTCCAATAACAGCTAGACCTGAATTAAATTTTTTAAACCTTGATGCTATCGTTCTCATGTTAATTAATTTTAGATATTATTATCCATTTATAAACTTATTCTATATTTTGTGTCATCTAAAATACATAGAGTTATATGGGAGTAATCCATCGATTTTATATCTTACCAAAAATACCACTGAGATACATGTGTTCCCGCATAGTCGGATTGGTATGCACACAAAATTTTTTCT
>Ga0207993_1000069_pt1 | contig 41497 bp, 40 predicted proteins | sample ETN01SmetaG_2_FD_185791 | JGI IMG/M metagenome (GOLD analysis project Ga0207993, IMG submission 185791) | Marine microbial and viral communities from oxygen minimum zone, Eastern Pacific Ocean - ETNP2014F12-01SV265 (SPAdes) (version 2) | ecosystem: Environmental > Aquatic > Marine > Oceanic ...
CGATAGTTTGTTTTACGCACCACCAATATTCTTCTTCTGTTTCACCTTTCCAAGCAAATACAGGTATACCAACTTTAGCTATGGCTGCAGCTGCATGGTCTTGGGTAGAAAATATATTGCACGAAGACCATCTAACTTCTGCTCCTAATTCTACTAAAGTTTCAATTAAAACAGCTGTCTGAATTGTCATGTGAAGACAACCTGCAATTCTTGCATCTTTAAGTGGTTTGTTTTTTTTGAACTTTTCTCTTAAAGCCATAAGACCGGGCATTTCAGCTTCAGCAAGTTTAATCTCTTTTCTTCCCCATTCTGCAAGAGAAATATCTTTAACTTTATATGCAGTATATTTATTATCAGTCTTATTCTTCATAAGAATATTTATGATGCAAAAATAAACTTAAAAATCAATTAAATCAAATGCCATTTCTTAAAGATTTCATAATAAATCAGAATACAAAAATTAAGTTATGGGAGGTTCATCTAGGTGAACTGGATTACCAAGGTTTAGATGAGCATGATACTGACCTTATAAAATTGAAGAAAAATGACCTAGCCAAAGAACAATTTTTGGCTGTGAGGAAGACCTTAGAACTAGAAAATCCAAATTTTAAAATAAGATATGATAAATCTGGGAGGCCCTCAATTAATTCCGATTTAAATATATCAATATCACATTCAAACTTTATGGCAGCTGTTGTTTTTTCAAGTACAAGTAAAACAGGTATTGATATTGAGCTAAAAGACACTAAGATTGTCAATATTAAAGATAAGTTTCTCAATGAATCTGAAAAACTAAATACTGAATATGAAACTAATATTGATTATTTAACAAAGATATGGACGGCAAAGGAATCTATCTACAAGGCACTTGGAATAAAGGGGATTTCTTTTTCAGACAATATCATAATTAAAAAATTATCAAATAATAGAGGCCAAGGACATTATATAAACGGCAAAGAAAATGACAAATTTGATTTGATTTTTTTTTCAATAGATGATTATATCCTTTGTTATGCTCAATCAAACAATTAATTATGAATGAAATAATTGATTTTTTATTTTCTCAGTACTCAACTTATTCAAGTACATTTATTTTTCTTGAAATTTTTGCAGTAGGTATGAATATTATTAGCGTTGTATATGCAAAACAAAATAATATTTTGGTATATCCTACAGGGCTTATAGGGACAGGAATATTCGTCTATATACTTTTTAATTTCTCTCTTTTAGGTGATATGATAATTAATGGATACTTTTTTATCATGTCCATTTACGGATGGTATTATTGGTCAAGAAAAAAGGATGAAGTATTTATAAATAATGTTTCTAGACTTGAAAAAAAAGAATATATACAGTTGATTTTTTTAGCTTTAGTAAGTCTTCTGTTTATTTATTTTGTATATGTTCAGTTTGATAAATGGAATAGCTGGACAGCATATGTTGATAACATAACCACCGCTATTTTCTTTGTTGCTATGTGGTTAATGGCCAAGAGAAAGATTGAAAGTTGGATATTCTGGATTATAGGAGATTTAATAACGGTTCCACTTTATTTCTATAAAGGATTGACAATTTCCTCACTTCAGTATATTATTTTTACAGTCTTAGCAATATTAGGCTACATATCATGGAAAAAGATCTTATTCAAAACGAATCATTAATTAAGAGGGTTGTTATTTGTGGTCCTGAATCAACGGGTAAGTCAACTTTGACCGTAAAACTTGCATCCTATTTTAATACTAACTATGTGAGTGAATATGCAAGAGATTATCTTCAAAGTAAATGGGATGATAAAAAAGAAGTATGTAATCAAGAAGATCTAATAAAGATAGCTAGAGGACAAGTTGAAAGAGAGAATACTAATATTACTAATTCTAATAAATTAATATTTAGTGACACGAATATTCTAACAACTATAGCATGGTCAAAAACACATTTTGATGGATTCTGTGATCCATGGCTTATAAGACAATCAAAATTATTAAAATACGACTATTACCTAATTCTTAATACAGACACTCCATGGACCAAAGATGATTTAAGAGATAGACCAAATGATCGTAAAAAAATGTTTTCTGCACATAAAGAGGAACTTAAGCTATGTCATGTGAACTTTGATATAATTACCGGTTCAGATTTTGAAGAAAGATTTCAACAAGCAATAGATCTAATTAAAAAAAAAATTAACTTTGATTAAAATTGGGGTGCTTAAAGTAAGCTGAGATTAAACCCATAGAACTTAGACAGGTAATACTGTGAAAGGAATTTATTATGAAAAAATACTTCTTTTTTGTACTAATTAGTGCAAATATCTACTCACAAAATATTCAAAATAATCAATTACTAGATTCAATAGCTGATATTGTTAATCTAGATGAAGTTACTGTAAACTCACTTAGAGCAAAGAATAACTCTCCGGTGCCATTTGTAAATATTTCAAAAAAAGATCTAGAGAACACAAACTTAGCTCAAGACCTACCAACGCTTTTAAAGAACACACCATCAGTATTAACTACTTCTGATTCAGGCTCAGGTATTGGATACTCTTCAATAAGAGTAAGAGGCTCTGATCAATCAAGAGTTAATGTGACCATAAATGGAGTTCCATATAATGACTCAGAGTCAATGAGTGTTTATTGGGTTAATCTACCAGATTTTGCATCTTCAATTGAAAGTATTCAAATTCAGAGGGGAGTAGGTACATCAACAAATGGCTCTGCCGCTTTTGGTGGGAGTGTAAATATTCAAACAAATGCAGCATCAGATGTTGCATTATTTGAAATAAATAATTCACTTGGTAGTTTTAACACTGTAAAAAATTCTGTTAGTTTTTCAACTGGATTTATAAATGACAAATTTGAGTTATCAGGAAGATTATCTAGAATTAAATCTGGAGGTTATATTGATAGGTCTGGATCTAAACTTCGATCCTATTTTTTACAAGGGATTTACAAAGACTCTAATACTTTAATAAAATTATTGAATTTTGCAGGACATGAAATTACAGACCAGGCATGGTTTGGGATTGATTCCACTACTTTAGAATCAAACCGAAGATATAATCCAGCAGGAGAATACTATGATAAAAATGGAAATGTTTTGTATTATGACAATCAGGATGATAATTATAAGCAAGATCATTATCAACTACATTGGAACCAAGACTATGAAAATGGATGGATTTCAAATTTTGGACTTCACTATACCTATGGACGTGGGTTTTTTGAAAATTATAATTTAGCTTTTGATAGTAACTCATCAGATAATATTGATAGAAGATGGTTAGATAATGATTTCTATGGTTTAATATTTAGTTTCAATAATAACTCTGATAATTATAATGCAATAATTGGTGGATCATACAATAAGTATGAAGGAGAGCATTTTGGAGAATATTTATGGAATGCAGGTTCTAATGAATTAAGTAATTTTAAAGAAAGATTTTATAGTGATTATGGAAATAAGTCAGAACTTAATTTCTACGCAAAGCTTGATTATTATTTATCTAAAAACTTATCTATATATGGAGACCTTCAGTATAGAAATATAAATTACAATGCTATTATTACTCCTTACTCTGTTATCTCAGGATATGTTGAGCAGGGATATGATAAAATTGATAAAAAATTTAATTTTTTTAATCCTAAAATCGGACTTAACTATAATCATAATGAAAATAATCAGTTCTATATTTCTTATGCAAGAGCTCAAAGAGAACCAACTCGTGCAGATTATGCAAGTGGAAGTCCAAACCCAGAAAAACTTGATGACTTTGAGTTAGGATGGCGAAGAAACTTTAATAGCTTCTCTATTAATTTAAATGCTTTTTACATGTTATATGATGACCAGTTAGTATTAACTGGTGAAAGAGATATTAATGGCTATGAAATCAGAACAAATGTTGGTGAATCATATAGATTAGGACTAGAGATTGACACTAAATTATTCATCAATTCAAGTCTAGATATCGAGTCAAACCTTTCAATAAGTGAAAACAAAAACAAAAATTTATTTTTCAGTTTCGACGGAGAGTTAAAGAACTATGGAAATACAGATATAGCATATTCCCCTAAGTTTATCGCTAATAATATTATTAATTTTCACCCTAATGATAAAACCTCAGTATCATTAAGATCTAATTACATAAGCGAACAGTTTTTTGCACAAACAAATTCTCCTATCTCTAAGTTGGATTCTTTCTTTACAAATGACTTAAATCTTTCACATGAAATTTATTTAAATGATTTTGTTGATGAATTAAAAATTAAATTATTGATAAATAACATTTTTGACCTAGAATATACTAGTTACGGGGGGTATTACACATATGATGTTCCAGAGGGAAATAGTTTAAAGACATATGAAGGAACTTATTATTATCCACAATCTGGTATCAACCTTCTACTAGGTCTAGATATTAAGTTTTAAATAAAATATTTTGTAAATTAGATATATATATCCCCTTTAATAGGGGATTTTTGCATTGAACATGGGTAATATTTCATATTATACTGAAAAAGGCTTAAAAGAGCTTAGAGATAAATTAGCACAGCTTAAAGATGTGGAGAGACCTCGTGCATCTCAGGCAATTGCTGAGGCAAGAGACAAAGGAGATCTAAGTGAAAATGCAGAATATGATGCTGCAAAAGAAGCACAGGGTATGCTCGAATTAGAGATTTCAAAACTTGAAGAGACGCTTTCAAATGCTAGAATTATTGATGAGTCAAAATTAGACTCTTCAAAAGTACTTGTTCACTCGACAGTAAAGATTAAAAACCTAACTAATTCAGCTGTTATGGAATATAAGCTCGTTGCACAAAGTGAAGCAAACCTTGCTCAAGGAAAAATATCAGTTGATTCTCCAATTGGTAAAGGACTATTAGGTAAAAAGACAGGTGATGTTGCAGAGATAGTGATACCAAGTGGAAATGTTAAATTTGAAATTCTAGAAATTTCAAGATAATGGCATCAATTTTTTCTAAAATAATATCAGGAGAAATACCATCATTTAAAATTCATGAAGATGACAATTTCCTGGCATTCTTGGATATAAATCCAAATGCTTTAGGTCATACTTTATGTATACCCAAAAAAGAAATTGATCAGATATTTGATTTAGATGATGAAACTTTGTCAGAGTTAATTATTTTTTCGAAAAAAGTTGCTAACGCAATAAAAAAAGCTGTAGTTTGCGAGAGAGTGGGTATGAGTGTCATTGGACTTGAGGTTCCCCATGTTCATGTGCATCTTATTCCGATTAATAATATGGATGATATGTCTTTTGATACTAAAATTAGTATGACAGATAGTCAATTTAATGAAACTATGAACAAAATAAAATCTTATATATAATGGAATTACTAGGAAAAATAAAACTTATTGGAGATATAAAGACATACGGAGACAATGGCTTTCGTAAAAGAGAATTAGTATTAACTACTGAGGATCAATACCCTCAGCACATATTGATTGAATTTGTTCAGAATAATTGTGAGCTTCTTGATAACTTCAGTATTGGACAAACAGTTAGGATAGGTATAAACATTAGAGGAAGAGAATGGGAAAGCCCAGATCAAGGGACAAAATATTTTAATTCTATCCAGGGATGGAGAATAGAGTCTTTAGATGATCAGGTTATGGATTCAGCACCAGCTGATTTACCTATGGAGCCTGACACAGAATCACCAAGTGATTTAACGGAAGATGACTTACCATTTTAGTTAGACAAGACCTACTCTAGAGAAATCAGTTACTTCAACTGAGTCAGAATAACTTTTAAGATATTGTGAGATACTTAATTTACTGTCTTTTATAAACTGCTGGTTTATAAGGGTGTTTTCTTTGAAGAACTTTTTTAGCTTCCCTTTAGCAATATTCTCTAACATTTCCTCTGGTTTACCTTCTTGTCTTAATTGATCTTTAGCAATTTCAATTTCTTTTGCAATCACATCTTGACTTACTCCATTTTCATCTATTGCTACAGGATTCATAGCTGCTATTTGCATTGATAAATCTTTACCAACGTCACCTGCATTATCAAATTTTTCTGATAATCCAACAATTGACGCTATTTTGTTTCCTGCATGAATATAAGATCCTACAAAGCTAGCGGATATGTGCTCAAAAGAACCTATTTCAATTTTTTCACCAATAACACCAGTCTGTTCTAACAATTTTTCAGAAACTTTCATTCCATCAAAATCAGATTCTAAAAAGGAATCCTTATCAGTGAAGTTAAGAGCGTGATCAGCTAATTTCTGGGCCAATTGAATATAATCATCATTTTTAGCCACAAAATCAGTTTCACAGTTGAGTGAAATTATAACTCCGGAGGTGTTATCTGAATTAACCTTTGCAAGTACAACACCTTCTGATGATTCCCTATCAGCTCTATTTGCAGCAACTTTTTGACCTTTTTTTCTAAGAATTTCTATTGCTTTATCAAAATCTCCATTGGATTCTTCAAGAGCTTTTTTACAATCCATCATTCCAGCGCCAGTAGATTGTCTTAGCTTATTTACATCAGATGCAGTAATTTTCAATTTAGTAAAATTTAGAGGTTATTATTCTTTTTCAGAAGCATCAGTATTTGCAGCTTCAGTTGCTGCTTCAGCTTCTTCTAATTTTTTTTGTTCAGCAATCTCCTTTTCCTTTTTTCTTTCTTCTAAAGACTCTTGAATTGCATTACATACGATATCTAAGATCTTTTCAATAGACTTTGATGCATCATCATTTGAAGGAATAATAAAATCAACTTCATTTGGGTCAGAATTAGTATCAACCATAGCAAAAATTGGAATATTTAATTTCTGAGCTTCTTGAACTGAAATCTTCTCATTTAATGTATCTACAACAAAGATAGCTCCTGGTAATCTTGTCATATCAGATATTGAACCAAGATTTTTTTCCAATTTAGCTCTTTGCCTGTCAACTTGAAGTTTTTCTTTCTTAGAAAGTGTTTCAAATGTACCATCAGCTTTCATTCTATCAATAGCATTCATTTTTTTTACAGCTTTTCTAATTGTGACAAAGTTTGTAAGCATTCCACCAGGCCATCTTTCAGTAATGTATGGCATATTAACTGAATCTGCTTTTTGAGCCACGATATCCTTTGCCTGTTTTTTTGTAGCAACAAAAAGTATTTTTCTCCCTGAAAGAACTATTTTTTTAATTGCATTAACAGACTCCTCAAGTTTTGCAGCAGTTTTATATAAGTTAATAATATGGATACCATTACGCTCCATATAAATGTATGGTGCCATATTAGGATTCCATTTTCTAGTTAAATGTCCAAAGTGAACACCTGCATCCAATAATTCTTTAACGTCAGTCTTAGCCATAATTTATCTTTTTGAGAATTGGAATTTTTTTCTTGCTTTCTTTTGACCAAACTTCTTTCTTTCAACCATTCTAGGATCTCTGGTCATTAACCCCTCTGATTTTAATACAGACTTAAACTCCTCATTGAATTCAACTAAAGCCCTTGAAATAGCAAGTCTAATAGCTTCAGCTTGTCCATTTACACCACCACCTTTAACACTTACTGATAAGTCGAATTTATCCTTTGTTTCTGTAAGATTGAAAGGCTGAAGAATCTTATATTGTAATGTTGCTGTACTAAAAAAATCTGAGTAAGCTTTCTTATTAACCGTAATGTTACCTTTACCCTCAGACATGTAGACTCTAGCAACTGATGTCTTCCTTCTTCCTATTTTATGAATTACTTCCATTATATTTTACTATTAACGTCAATTACTTTTGGTTTTTGTGCTTCGTGATTATGATCAGATCCTGGAAAAACTTTTAAGTTTCTGTATAATTCAGCACCAAGCTTATTCTTTGGAAGCATTCCTTTAACAGCTTTCTCAACAAGCTTAATATTGTTTTTTTGATGAAGCTTTTCAGCAGATATAATTCTTTGTCCTCCAGGATATCCTGTATGACTAATATATTGCTTCTGGCTCCACTTATCACCTGAGAGTTCAACCTTATTAGCATTAATAACAATAACATTATCACCACAATCAACATGCGGTGTAAAGTTAGTCTTATGCTTTCCTCTTAGAAGGGTTGCAACTATAGATGCAGTTCTTCCCAATGGAAGCTCAGCAGCATCAACAAGAACCCATTCCTTATTAACTGTTTTGCTATTAGCTGATATAGTTTTATAACTCGTTTTAGTCATAATAGATTAAATCTAGGCGTGCAAATGTACAATTATAAAAAATTTTAAAAAAACTTTTTTTTAATTAATGTGCCTCTAACCAGTTTTTCCCAAATTCTAAATCAATTTTAAGAGGAACAAGCAGCTTAACAGCTGATTCCATTGTATCTTTGACGATAGTCTTAACTAAATCTTTTTCTGATTTATGGACATCAAAAACAAGTTCATCATGAACCTGAAGTAACATTTTTGATTTTAGAGACTGTTCTTTAAACTTTTCATGGACTCTAATCATAGCAATTTTGATAATATCCGCAGCACTTCCTTGAATAGGGGCGTTGATTGCATTTCTTTCGGCACCACTTCTTAGCATGTTATTCTGTGAGTTAATATTTTGTAAATATCTTCTTCTTCCCATTATAGTTTGAACATATCCATTGTTTCTTGCAAAATCAATTTGACTTGACATATAGTCCCTAAGTCCAGGATAATTTTCAAAGTAGCTGTCTATCATAATCTTAGATTCAGATCTAGATAAGTTTGTTTGTTGACTAAGACCAAAGGCTGAAACACCATATATTATTCCAAAATTGACAGTCTTAGCATTTCCTCTCTGCTCTCTTGAAACATCATCAGGGTCTATATTATAAATTTTAGAAGCAGTTATGGTATGAATGTCCTGGTTTTTTGTAAATGCATCAACCATATTCTTGTCTTTACTAATTGAAGCTATAACTCTTAACTCAATCTGAGAGTAATCAGCAGCTAAGAGTTCAAATTCTTGACTTCTAGGAATAAATGCTTCTCTTATTTTTTGACCATTCTGTGTCCTAATGGGAATATTCTGTAAATTAGGATTGTTACTACTTAAACGCCCTGTTGTTGTAACAGTCTGATTAAATTTTGTATGGATTCTTCCTGTCCTGTTATTAACTTCATTTGGAAGAGATCTTACATATGTGTTCTGAAGCTTGTCTAACGATCGCCATTCTAATATATTTCTAATAATCTCGTGTTCACCTGCTAAACTAGACAACACCTCCTCAGAGGTTGAGTACTGACCAGTTTTAGTTTTTTTTGGTTTCGAGACTAATTTTAGCTTTTCAAAGAGTATATCCCCAAGTTGTTTAGGAGAATTAAGGTTAAACTCTTCGCCAGACTTTTCAAAAATGCCTTTTTTTAATTTACTAAGTTCAACTTCAAACTCTTTCTCCAATTTACTAAGGTATGAGCTATCTATACTAATCCCCTCTTTCTCCATATCAGCAAGTACATTTATAATAGGAATTTCTATATCATTAAAAATATCCTTAACTCCATTATCGTTTAACTCTTTATCAAAAATTTTTTTTAATTGAAGAGCAAGATCTGCATCTTCTGAAGCATAATCTGTGACTTCTTCAACTGGCACATCTCTCATTGACCCTTGATTCTTTCCTTTTTTACCTATTAATGTCTCAATTGATATTGGGGAATAATTCAAATAAGATTCTGATAATGTATCAAGGTTATGCCTCATGTCAGGATTGATAAGGTAGTGAGCTACCATAGTATCATATAAAGGCCCAGAGACTGAAATATCATATTTAAATAACACCTTAATATCAAACTTCAGATTATGTCCAACTTTAATTATCTGATCGTTTTCGAAAAAAGGCCTTAAAATATCAAAGTATTCTTTTTGAAGAGATTTATTATTAGCAATAGGTACATAAAAACCTTTATTTTCTGTCCATGAGAATGAAATACCTACTATTTCAGTATCTAATGAGTTTAAACTTTCTGTTTCTGTATCAAATGCTACTACTTTCTGGATTAAAAGCTTTTTCATTAAATATTCTAACTCTTTGTTTGAATCAATTCTTTGATAGTATGAATTACTTCTAATAAGGTTTGATTTATCTTGCACTAAATCATTACCACTAAATAAGTCACCCTGAATAAGCTCCTGATCTATCCCCTTGTTATCATTAAATCCAAAAATTTTAAAAAAAGTTTCTTTTACTCTTTTAAATTCTAATTCATCAAAAATTTTCATGACACTTTTATTATCAGGATCCGATAGTTTAAAGTCATTCAATTTATATTCAATGGGGACATCAAGAATTATTCGCGCTAATTTTTTTGATAAAATACCTAGTTCTTTGCTATTAGTAATTTTTTCTCCTAGTTTTCCTGTTATTTCATATGATTTTTCAAGAAGTGTCTCTAAACTTCCATATTGCTTTATAAATTTTTTTGCGGTTTTATCTCCGACACCAGGCAGCCCAGGAATATTATCAACAGAATCTCCCATCATGCCGAGATAATCAATTACTTGTTCAGGTGAATCTACTTCAAACTTATCCTTAACCTCATCAACTCCCCATATTTCCATGCTATTCCCCATTCTAGCTGGCTTACATAGAAAAATATTATCAGATACAAGCTGAGCAAAATCCTTATCAGGAGTTACCATATATACCTTAAAATTATTGTTCTCAGCGTCTTTAGCAACAGTTCCAATTACATCATCAGCTTCGTAGCCTTCTTTCTCAAGAACCGAAATATTCATTGATTTTAGAATTTCTTTGATGTATGGTATTGCAATAAGGATTGGCTCTGGAGTTTTATCTCTGTTGCTTTTGTACTCTGTAAACATTTCAGATCTAGTTACTGAACCTCCTTTATCAAAAGCAACTGCAATGTAATCAGGATTTTGAGTCCTAATTATTTCCAAAAGAGAGTTCATGAATCCTAGTATTGCAGAAGTATCAGTCCCTTTTGAATTGATCCTAGGATTTTTTATGAAAGCATAATAACCTCTGTATATAAGTGCATAAGCATCAAGTAAAAAAAGCTTCTTTGAACTTTCCATTAAAATTTTGAAAATATTTCTTTGTCAATATACGAAGATATCTATTCGAAAATCAATACACCTATTTTGTAAATTAGCTAGATGAAAAAAGATCATAACTATTTTATGAAAAAAGCATTTGAAGAAGCAAACTATGCATTTTACAAAGATGAAGTTCCAGTTGGATGTGTTATAGTTTATGAAAATGAAATAATTTCTAAATCATCGAACATGGTTGAGTTACTTAATGACTCAACTGCACATGCTGAGCTTATTGCAATTACATCTGCACAAAACTTTTTAAATACAAAGAATCTAAATAAATGTATTCTCTACTGTACTCTAGAGCCATGTTTAATGTGTTATGGTGCAATATACTGGTCTAAAATTGATACTATTGTTTATGGAGCGTCAGATAATAAAAGAGGCTTTACAAGTTATAATTTACAAATGGATAGAAATATTAAAACAATTTCTGGCATTATGGAGAGTGAGTCAAAAGATTTATTAAATAAATTCTTTAAAAAAATTAGAGATTAAAATTCATCAGCTTTTTCTCTCATCTTTTTTAAATTTTCTTCACTTAGAGTATAATCTTTTAATTTTTTCCCTTTCCATCTATGCGCAAGGAATAAGGGCATAAACACACAAGTTCCTAGAAGTACGGAGACGCCTATAATAATATCACCAATTTGGTCGCCAATAATCTCTTTAATAAAGATTCCAGCAAATACTCCAACAAAAACTAGGTAAGACAATATTTTAACTAAAATTCTCAAATATATTAACTTGATAGATCCTTTAATTGTTCTTTAGTTAATCTGGATGGTGCGTCAATCATTAGATCTTTACCAGAGTTGTTTTTTGGGAATGCTATAAAATCTCTGATTACATCTTTTCCTTTAAGAACTGCAGCAAGTCTATCGAGTCCAAAAGCAATCCCCCCATGAGGTGGAGCACCATACTTTAAAGCATCAATTAAAAATCCAAATTGACTAGTGTATTCTTCCTTACTCATACCTAGAAGCTCAAATATCTTCATTTGAGTATCAAAATCATGAATTCTTATTGAACCACCGCCTATTTCATTTCCATTAAGAACTAAATCATATGCATTAGCAATGACTTTATCTGGTTCCGTATCCAGTAAATCTAGATGCTCAGGTTTTGCTGATGTGAATGGATGATGCATTGAAAAAAATCTTTTTTCACTTTCATCCCATTCAAAAAGAGGAAAATCAGTTACCCATATTGGACATATTTTTTCATAATTTATTAACTCAAATCTTTTTGCAAGTTCTATTCTTAAGGAGCCCATCTGCATCAAAGATTCTTTTTTATTACCTGATATAATAAATAATATATCACCAGGTTTTGATGACGCTCTGTTCAAAATTGATTTTAAATCTTCTTCAGAAAAAAACTTGTCAAATGAAGATTTAATTGTAGAATCTATATTATGTTTAATCCACAAAAGTCCATTTGCTCCAATTTGGGGTCTTTTAATCCAATCGGTTAAATTGTCAATTTCCTTTCTTGTAAGTTCAGACTTATTTTCAACCTTAACACAACATGAAAAATTATTGTTATCAAAAACCTGAAAACCTTTACCCTTTGCTTCATTTGTAATATCATTAATTCTTAAGTCATATCTCAGATCGGGTTTGTCAATTCCATAGTTTTCAATTGCATCATTATAAGTCATTCTTTCGAACTTAACATTTTCTTGATTTAAAAATTTAGAGAATAACCTTGACATTAATCCTTCAAATTGTTTAAATATGTCTTCTTGATTAACAAAAGACATTTCACAGTCAATTTGCGTAAATTCAGGCTGTCTATCAGCTCTTAAATCTTCATCTCTAAAACATTTTACAATTTGATAGTATTTATCAATTCCACCTATCATCAATAATTGCTTGAATATTTGAGGTGATTGAGGTAAAGCATAATAATGTTCAGGGTTAAGTCTACTAGGAACAATAAAATCTCTTGCGCCTTCGGGAGTAGATTTTATTAAGCAGGGTGTCTCTATATCAATGAATCCATTTTCAGAAAGAAAATTCCTTACCTCCAATGATAACTCGTGTCTAAATATTAAATTTTCTTTTACCGGTTGTCTTCTAATATCAAGATATCTGTACTTCATTCTTAATTCCTCACCACCATCAGATTCATCTTCGAGAGTAAAAGGTGGTACAAGAGACTTATTTAGAGTTTTAAGACTTGATACAAGAATTTCTATTTCACCTGTACTTATTTTTTCATTAATATTTTTTCTTTCAATTACAGTTCCTTCAATCTCAATTACAAACTCTCTTCCAAGCTGAGCAGCAGCAGAGAATAATTCCTCACTAGATCTTTCTTTATCAAACACTAATTGTGTAATGCCGTATCTATCTCTCAAGTCAACCCAAATAATAAATCCTTTCTCTCTAACCTTATTTACCCAGCCAGAAAGTTTGACATTTTGATTTAAATTAGTTTTTGATAATTCCCCGCAATTGTTTGTTCGATTCATATTAATTATATGTAAATATAACTAGATATTTTTTAGTTTGATTCTGCCTAAATGAATCAGGTAATACATTGATGGGACTATTACTAAAGTCAAAAATGTTGCAAATGTGATTCCAAATATAACTGTCCATGCTAATGGGCCCCAAAAAATTACATTATCACCACCGAGGTAGATATTAGGGTTAAAATCAGATAATAATGTGAAGAAATCAATATTCAGACCAACAGCAAGAGGAACTAAACCAAAAATTGTTGTAATAGCAGTTAAGAGAACTGGCTTGAGTCTTGCTTTTCCTGCAATTTTAACCAGTTCAAGAGCTGAACCTTTGTCAATTAATTCACCTTTAGAAAGATTTAAATCAATTTTTTTTCTTTTAAATAATAGATCTGTATAGTCAATTAGTACAACGGCATTGTTAACAACAATACCAGCTAATGAGATTATACCTAACATCGTCATTAAAATGCTAAAGGTTAGATTAAAGATTACTATTCCTAGGAAAACACCTGTAAAACTTAATACTATTGATAGTAATACAATTAAAGGTTTGGAAATTGAGTTGAACTGGAAAACTAGTAATAAAACAATTAAAGATATAGCAGTTAATAAAGCAGATGTTAGGAACTCTTGATTTTCGTCTTGTTCTTTTATCTCTCCAGTAAATTTAAAAGAAACACCTTCTTTAGTCTCAAACCCACTTAGGGCAATTTCCGCTGTATTAACTATCTGATTTGCATTTGAACCTGCTAATATTGATGAATACAGAGTAACAACTCTTTGTAAGTCAATATGCTTTATGGCATTAAATGATGCTATATTCTTTTCTTCAACTATTGATGCAACTGGTATATCCTTCATCCTACCTGATGATTGGTCTCTAAAAGTTATATTCTGATTTAGAATTGAGTTAAAGTCATTTTTAAATTCATTATCAAAACGGACATTAATCTCATAGTCTTCTCCATCTTGTTTATAAACTCCAGCTTTTGTTCCAATTATCGAGTTTCTGATTGTTTGACCAACCAGACCAGCTGGAATCCCTAGTTCTCCAGCTTTCATTTTATCAACATTAAATTCAAGCCCAGGTTTACTTTTAGTTACATCAATTTTTAGCTGTTCTATCCCTTCTATGTTTTCTTGATCTAAGAAATTTTTCATAGAGATTGCAGTTTCAATTAGTTCTTCATAATCATCTCCATATATCTCTATATTAACCGGGTAACTAGAGGGTGGCCCTTGCGAATCTTTTTCTACAAGTATAGCTATACCAGGAAATTTATCAATTAAATTAAGTTGGATTTCTTTTCTTAAATCTTCACTTGACATTCCCCTTCTATACTTGAACTCTCTCATGGTCATAGTAATTAAAGATTTATGAGGAGTACCTGATCCTGAAGAAGAAACTGATGCACCTTCTCCAACATTTGTTATTGACGATTCAACAATGAAATTATAACCATTGTCATTATATTCAGGTCTATTTATAACCTTATATATCTCCTTTTCAACAAGTTTTGAAGTTTCATTAGTCTTTAAAATATCTGTTCCTTCAGGGTACTCAATTGATACTAATATTTGTTGAGGCTCATTATCTGGAAAAAACTCAATTTTAGGTGGGAATAGACCCATTAATACAATAGAAAAAATAAAGAGTAAAAAAGTCCCAGACAAAAATATAAATGGTCTTATTCCAGATAAAGCATATGTTAAGAATTTAGAATAATTATTTTCTAAAACAGGGAGAACTTTTTCTCTGAATATAAATAGTTGATTTTTTAAAAAATATTTATAAAGCCATAAAAATAAACATATCAGTAAAAAAATTGATCCAAAGATTCTAGTACTACTAAAAATTATAAAAATTATACCCAGTGTACCTAAAAAATATGTTGCTCTAAATAAAAATTTATTTGAAAAATTGTCTTCATCGGTACTCATAAAGCTTGATACTAACATTGAGTTGAAAAAAATTGCCACTATTAATGATGAACCCAATATTGCAGATAGTGTTATTGGAAAATAAATCATAAACTCACCAATAATACCTGGCCAAGTTCCAAGTGGAATAAATGCAGCAATTGTTGTAGCAGTTGAAACAATAATTGGTAGCGCAACCTCACCAATACCTAGTTTTGCAGCCTTAATCCTTGACAGCCCCTCCTCTTTCATCAGCCTGTAAATATTATCAACAACTACGATTCCATTATCTACAAGGAGTCCAAGCCCCATAACTAATCCAAATAAAACCATTCTATTTAATGTAAATCCAAATAATGATAGAAAGAACAGAGATAAAAACATTGACATTGGAATAGCAAATCCAACAAAAAGAGCATTTTTAATTCCCAGAAAAAATGTAATAACAGTTACTACTAGTATTATCCCAAAAATTAGATTGTTCATTAAGTCATTTACTGAGTTTATTGTATAATCTGATGAATCATTTATTACATTGACATCAAGATTATTTGGAAGGAAATCTATCTTAGCTTTATCTATAATATCTCTTATTGAGTTTGATGCAAAAATTGCATTTTCCCCACCTCTTTTAATTACTTCAAGCCCTATTGTCTTGCTATTATAGTATCTAACAAAAGATGTAGCTTCTTTCTCTTTAAAAGAAACAGAGGCAATATCTTTTAGATAAACAGGCCCATTGAAATTATTAACTATTATGTTTTCTAATTCTGAGGGTCTAGAAATCTCACCAACAATTTTTACATTTCGCCTTTGACCATCTGAAACGATATTTCCAGCAGAAATTGTAACATTTTCTTGAGATATTGCTGATATTATATTACCAAAACTTGTGTTCGTAGAATTCATCCTGTATGGATCTACTGCTACTTCAACTTCAAAGTCTTGTAATCCCCTGATCTCTACAGATTTAATCTCTGGCAGTCTCTCTATTCGGAGCTCAAGGTACTCGGCATACCTTTTTAACTCTTCTACAGTATAGTCTCCAATTAATGTAATATTAAGTACTGGATATCTTTCAGCGAAATCAAATTCTGTTACACTGGGATCAATTTTTGAATTATTAAAAGTTGGCCAGTCATCTCTTACTGTAACATTGTCTACTAAATCTTTTACTCTTTGTCTTGCAACTTCAATTGGTACTTCATCGTCAAATTCAACATTAATTACGGACACACCCTCATAAGAGCTTGATTCAACCTCTTCAAGGCCTTTTACACCCTTAATCTCTTCCTCTAATGGATTAGTAACTAATTTCTCTATTTCTTCTGCACTGTTACCTGGAAATACTGTTGATACAAATACATTTGTAGTGTTTATCTCTGGGAATGGCTCTCTAGGCATAGTATTATATGCATTAATTCCAGACACTAAAAATATTACCATGAGTATGTATATGATGGTCTTATTCTCAATTGCCCAAGACGATAAGAAAAACTCTCTATTCTTTTTATTCATTTTAGTTTATTAGTTTAACCCTTTGAAGATCCTCCACTAAATTTGCACCTTCTAATACAATTATTTCCCCAAAATTTAAGCCCTCAATTACTTCGGCATCAGTATTACTTTTGTTACCAATCTTTATTACAGCTTTTCTAGTTATATATACACCATCTTTTTTATCTTCATCCATTACGTATATATAATTTTTTCCTTCAGCATCTTCTCTAATTATTCTAAGTGGAACAACTACAGCATTGTCCTTTTTATATGTATTTATTAGAATCTTAGCATCTAAATTTTGTTTAATTCTTCTATCAGAATTATCAACTGGGATTTCTATTCTAAACGTCCTATTATTTGGATCAATAAAGTTCCCTGTCTGTGTAATTTTAGATTGTATCTCTTTATTTAAAAGAGGAATTTTTACTAATGCTTCTGTGCCGTTACTAATACTTGAAATATACTTTTCAGAAACAAATGCCTCTGCATACACATCATCTAAATTTACTAGCCTTAGAATATTAGTCACACCTGGAATTAGATTTGATCCTTGGTTAGCTATTATTTCATCAATAACTCCTGTAAAAGGAGCATAAATTTTTGTCTTTGATAGCATATCTCTCATTTGATCAACACCTTTTTGAATTGATTCAAAATCTGACTTACTTTTTAGAAATTGAATTTCTGAACCAATATTGTTTTCCCATAATCTCTGGATTCTTTCATAATTTTCTTTTGCAAAATCTCTTTGAATTATGAGTTGATCTAACTGATCTTTGAGCCCTGAGTCGTTTATTTCAGCCAGAAGCTTACCTTTTGAGACACTCTGTCCCTCATCTACATATATTTTTTCTAAGGTTCCTTGAAATTCTGGAAGAATTAAAATATTTTTTCTTGTTTTTAGATTTGCTTGTGCCTCTATATAACTGGTAAATACTTGTTCTTTTATTTCATATTTTGATACTAGCGTAAGCCTTTCATTCTCATCTAAAAACGCAATTCCAGAATTAATTTCATTTAGCTCAACTTTCATAGCATTCATAGCATTTACATATTCATCCTTCCTTTTTTTAAGTTCATCTAAGTCTTTATTCTCTATTAGAGATTCAATAGATGTGCTTCCAGAGGAGTTACAGCCAATAATTACTGTGATTAATAAAATTGTATAAAATTTATTCATGATTAATTGTTATAAAGTGTTTCTAATTCTGTTTTTATTGAAATCAATTCTAGAACGGAGTTCAAATATTTTTGCTGAGAATCAAGTAATTGAATTTGTGCCTGTCTAAGTTCAAAAGATGTCACAAGGCCTTCAAAAAACTTCATTGAGTTTTTTTCTTCAATGGAAATAGATAGGTTCATAGTCTGCTCGTTAACATCTAGAGATTTAAGAGCTAACTGGTAGTCATTTAATTTTTGTAAAACTTCAGCCTGTGTTCTCTCTTGTTGTTCTTCAAGGCTTGTTCTAGCTTTTTCCATTGCAATTTTTGCTTTTTGGGATGATACATTCATCCTATTTGCATTAAATAATGGTATTTCAAGGTTAACACCTACAACGGAGGAGCCAAACCAATTTTGTGACTTATCAGTGAAATTAAACTCATTATTATACCCAGTATATGTTCCGCTTATGAAGCCAGATACTTTTGGTAACTGTTTAGATTTTTCTAGTTTATATTCAATTCTTTTTGTGTCAAACATATTCTGTGATATTTTTATATCAACATTTCTGTCAGTATTAAAATCTTCAAAAGAGTTAGCAAATACTACATTATCCCCTATAAAATCTTCTACAGAAGTGACAAGTATAAGTTTATCCTTCATGTTGATCCCTAAAACTAACTTTAGTAGATTTAATTGATTGTCACGAGTTTTTCGTGCCTGCAGTAATGAGAGTTCTGCCTGAGCCAATGTTATTTTTATTTGCTCAACATTTTCTTTTTCCTGAAATCCATTTTTATATAATTCGGTTACTTCATTAAGATCTTTTTTAAAGTTATCAAGAGTGTCCTCTAAAATTGAAATTCCCTCATTGAGGGTAGCTACAAGGCTATATAGCTTAATAATAGCTTCTCTAACCTCAAGTAAAGTTTTTTCATAAAAATTTTCAGATGTTGCAAGATATATTCTGCTATATTCCAAACCTACTAACCAGGAACCATCAAATAACAATTGTTCCATTCTTACAGATCCAATTGCAGATTGTTCTGTGCCAAACTGAATCTCAGAAAAATCTCCTTTATTACCCCCAAAAAATTCAGCAGGAATTAGCGATGTAGGAAGCTCTATATTATTTAGATAGTTTAAATCTAATGAAACGTTGGGTAATCCAATCGCAATTGTTTTCCATCTTTCTTGATATGCCATTTGGATTTCTCTCTCAGCATTTTTTAAATTTCTATTGTTTTCAATCCCGTATTTTACAGCATCCTCTATATTAAGACTAACTATGTCTGATTGAGAATAACATAAGTTTGATATAAATAGTGATAATAAAAGTTTCTTCATTTTTTAATCATTTTTAATATCCATTCTGGAATTAATTTTTTTCGCTCGTACATCATTTCATTAAATTCTGTTTTATTAAATTTTTTCATCTTAATTATTATTGGACTGCTTATAAATGGAAATACAATTAGACTTAAAATATTTGTCACAAAATGAATAGGATCTATTTTTTTATAAATTCCTTTTTTAATACCATCATTGTATTGATCAATTAGTTTAGACTCCATTATCTGCCCTTTCAAAATCTTTAATATTGAAGACGGATTATTTTTTAATTCATTTACAACGAATGTAGGCAGATGAGGCTCTGCAATTATCATATCAATATATTTTGAGCTTGTTAATTCAAGTTTCTCCTCAAGAGAACTTTTTTCGTCATTATATACCTCAACCATTTTACTAATAAAATCATGGAAAGTTTCAAGCATAATAATTTCAAAGAGTTTCTTTTTACTAGTGAAGTAATAGTTTAACAGAGCCAGATTAATCTCAGACTCTTTAGAAATATCTCTAGTAGTCGTTGCGCTATACCCTTTTTCCAAAAAAAGAGATTTTGCAGCAGTCTTAATTTTTATTTCAGTTTCAGAATACTCTTTCTTCATCTCTATCAAAATGAGTGCAAATTAAATTTAAACAATTGAATTAAACAAATGTTTAATAAAAAATTAACAATAAATTAAATAGTATATTTATTTTTTAAATCAGCAAATGATAATGACAGAATACATTAAATTTTTTGAGGATTATCTAAAAAAAGAATTAAAATATAATAAACCAGAAAGCTTATACGATCCTGTAAAATATATTTTAGAGTCAGGAGGAAAAAGATTAAGACCTTTGATTACTCTATATATATCAGAGCTATTTAATGGAAAGAAAACAGTTGCACTTCCAGCAGCAGCAGCTCTAGAAATTTTTCACAACTTTACTTTAGCACATGATGATATAATGGATAATTCTTCCATAAGAAGAGGAAAAAAAACTATTAATGCAAAATGGGATGATAATACTGGAATCTTATCTGGAGATGTAATGCTTATTATCTCGTATGAGATTCTTAACCAATACGAAGATTCAAAATATATTTTATTTTCAAAAAAACTAACTGAAATATCAAGACTCGTTTGTGAAGGTCAACAAGCTGACATGGATTTTTCATCTAAAAATGATATTACGGAAAATGAATATTTTGAGATGATTAGAAATAAAACAGCAGTTCTCATAGCCTGTTCATTTATGTTTGGTGGCATTGCTGCAGAAACAAATACTTCAAATACTGATTTATTATATAATATTGGATTGAATTTAGGTATAGCTTTTCAACTAGAAGATGATTTACTAGATTCCTTTGGAGATCAGGAAAAGTTTGGAAAAAGAATAGGAGGGGATATATTAGAGAAGAAGAAAACCTTATTATACCTTTTCACACATTCAAAATTAGAATCAGAAAAGAAATTAGAATTTGAAAATATTTTTAATTCTAATGAAATCGAAGAGTCACAAAAAATCAATTCTATTAAATCATTTTATGAAACTTCAGGAGCTTTAGAATATCTCAAAAATAAAGTTAGAGTTTACTTCAATGAAGCTGAGATACTGATTGATAAATTAGAACTAGATAACGATACTAAGAAAAAATTAAATCTATTTTGTAAGACTTTATTAAATAGAGAGATTTGATATTCTCTTTATTAAAGACCTCACAAATGTCTTTATGTCAACTGATAGAAATATAGAGAGCTCCTCCATTACTGATGTTTTCTCATCTAAAAATTTAAATATTTTTATTGGATCATTATTTTTAAATAAGTCTGAAAATACCTGAGACCCTTTTCCTTTAGAGGCAATTAAAACATCTAAAAATAAGAGGTCATAATACCAAAATCTATTTTTAAATCTAATTTTTGACAATGGTTTATTTTGTTTTAATGAGTTGATAATAATATCTATTTTTTCAATTGAATTTTTAATAGTGTATCCTGTACTTGGCTTAGACCACCCGCCTGCAGTTCCAATTTGGAAATAGGTATCAGTATTATTTTCAAAGAAAGGATAACATGTCATAGGAATCATACCTTTCTCTTTTTCAACTATTGAATAATTTAAGATATTTTTCTTCTTTAAATAGGTTTTAATCTCCTTCTCATATTCATCATCATTAATTATTTCACCAGAGAATAATGTATACTCTATTAATGCCTTATTTTTTGAAAATGGCAGTATATACATAAATCTAATCTCATCTTTCTGATCAACACTAAAATCCATAAATGTGATTTTGTTATCATCAAAATTTTCATTTTTAGTTTCAATAGTCCAACCAATAAAGTGTTGTTTTAATAAAGGATATTTTTTGAAACTAACCTCATTGTAAATACTTGAAAAAATTATTGAAGAACTAAATTCTCCATCATCTGTTTTTACTTTGTTATTTACTTTATCAATTTCATTAACAGTGGAATTTAAATATGTAAAATTTGAAGCCTTAGAAATTTTATCTCCAATGTATAAATAAAATTCATTTGACTTTATCATTTTATACTTATATGGAGACAGCAAGAAGGAGTTATGTGAATTAGAATCTCTAAATTCAGCATATTCCCACTCTTTAAAAACTATATTATCAAGAACTGATTCTTTATCATTCCAGAAGCCAAATGTTTTATCATTATCTGTTTTACTATCTTTTTCTATTATCAGAATTTTTTTATCATTAAAATGCTTATCTGACAATAATGCATTTGAAAGTAATAATCCAGATGCCCCACCACCACAAATTATGTAGTCAAATCTTTCCAAGCGTCATTAAATTTTATAGTTTAGCAGAATTGATTTCTAATATACAAAGATGGACCAAATAATTGAATATTTTTCAGGATTAAACCCTGTAATTGGTGCTTTATATGCTACTCTATTTACATGGGGAGTAACTGCTTTGGGAGCTTCAACAGTTTTTTTATTTAAGACTATGAGCAGAATGGCCCTAGATGGAATGTTAGGATTTACAGGAGGTGTTATGGTTGCAGCTAGTTTTTGGAGCTTATTATTTCCTGCTATTGAAATGAGTGCAGGGGAAGGCTTTATAAAAGTTATGCCCGCAGCTATTGGTTTTGGTTTAGGTGCATTATTTATATTTGGAATTGACAAAGTTCTACCTCACATTCACATAAATTTTAAAGAGCCAGAGGGAATTAAGACTCCATGGAGAAGAACAACTCTTCTTACACTTGCAGTAACTCTTCACAATATTCCTGAAGGTCTTGCAGTAGGAGTATTATTCGGTGGAGTAGCTGCTGGTATTCCAGAAGCATCAATTGCAGGAGCTGTTGTGTTAGCATTTGGGATTGGACTTCAAAATTTCCCAGAGGGGATTGCTGTAGCAATGCCTCTAAGAAGATCAGGATTAAGTAAACGAAAAAGTTTTTGGTATGGACAATTATCGGCAATTGTTGAGCCCATAGCAGGAGTTATTGGTGCACTTGCTGTTACCTTCTTTACACCCATACTTCCATATGCTTTAGCATTTGCTGCAGGAGCTATGATTTTTGTTGTTGTAGAAGAAGTAATTCCAGAGACTCAATTAGATAAATATACCGATATAGCAACTCTTGGTTTTATAGCTGGTTTTATAGTAATGATGACACTTGATGTAGCTTTGGGTTAAGCATTACTGCTAAAAGAATCCCAACCAGAACTATTAATATTAATTTTCTGACCTAAGCTTGTTATCATACAGTTATCATTCTTTTTATTTATGCAACTTCCTATAATTGATAGGTGTTGAGACTGTTCAATTTTTTTTAAATTTCTTTTTGATGTAGTAAATAAAAGCTCATAATCTTCACCACCATTGAGTGAGGCTATTGAATGATCAATTTTAAATTCATCACATATTTTTTTTGTATCATCAGATATTGGGATTTGGTTCTCATTTATATGAAATGATAATCCTGAGGACCTAGATAAATGGTTAATCTCAGTGGATAAACCATCACTAATATCAATCATAGAGCTTGGAATAATTTTTAACTCATCTAGATAATCAATAACATCTATCCTCGCTTCAGGTTTTAACTGTCTTTGAATGCAGTAAGTATATTGACTTAAGTCAGGCTGAGAATTTGGGTTAACTTCAAACACATTCTTTTCTCTTTCTAAAACTTGAAGACCCATATAGGCTGCCCCTAAATCCCCAGATACTACTAGTATGTCATCAACTCTAGCACCATTTCTTTCTATAATATTTCTGCTCTTCGTATTACCAATGCATGTAACGGATATCATTAAACCTTTATTGGAAGATGTAGTATCCCCTCCAATTAGATCAATATTATAATTTGAACAAGCTAATTTGATTCCTTCATATAGTTCTTCAAGAGCATTTATTTTAAATCTGTTTGAAACTGCAATTGAGACTAAAATATGTGATGGCTTGACATTCATCGATATAATATCTGATATGTTAACTACTACACTTTTATAACCTAAATGTTTGAGAGGTACATAAGATAAGTCAAAGTGTACACCTTCTACCAAGATATCTTGTGAGATTGTTACATTGGTTTTGTCAAACTTTAACAATGCAGCATCATCCCCAATATCAATAATTGTTGACTTATTACTATTCTTGAAAGATTTAGTTATTCTTTTTATTAGCTCAACTTCGCTAATATTAGAAAGATCATTTTCTTGTTGACTATTTGTATCATTCATTATTCAAATTTAAGCCAAATGATCTGTTAAATTAGGGTGTAATTTCTAAGATAATTATAGATTTATTAACACTTAAAAATATTTAAAAAACCTTGATTTAATTGTATATTTGCGAAAGTTTAAAGGTTATTTATGGCTTATACTGAAGAAGAATTAAAGAAACAACTTGAAACTAAAGAATACGAATATGGTTTCTACACAGATATAGACTCTGAAACATTTCCTGTAGGACTTAGTGAAGAAATTGTGGTTGCTATTTCAAAGAAAAAGAATGAACCAAAATGGATGACAGAATGGAGATTGGATGCATTCAAAATATGGAAAGAAATGAAAAAACCACACTGGTCAAATCTTAAATACAAAGAGCCTGATTATCAAGGAATTTCATATTATTCAGCCCCAAAGAAAAAGCCAGACCTCAAATCTTTAGATGAAGTTGATCCAGAGCTTATCAAGACATTCAATAAATTAGGGATTTCTATAGACGAACAAAAAAGATTAAGTGGAGTGGCAATGGACGTTGTAGTTGACTCTGTTTCAGTTGCTACATCTTTTAAAGACACATTAGAAGAAAAAGGAATAATTTTTTGCTCAATTTCAGATGCCATAAAAAATCACCCCAAACTTGTTAGAAAGTATATTGGGACAGTAATTCCCAAGAGAGACAATTATTTTGCTGCACTTAATTCTGCAGTTTTTTCTGATGGATCATTTTGTTACATTCCCAAAGGAGTAAAGTGTCCAATGGAACTATCAACATATTTTAGAATTAATCAAGCTGGAACTGGACAATTTGAAAGAACTTTACTTATTGCTGACGAATCGAGTTATGTAAGTTATCTCGAAGGTTGTACAGCGCCATCAAGAGATGAAAATCAGCTTCATGCTGCAGTTGTAGAATTAATTGCTTTAGATGATGCTGAGATAAAATATTCTACGGTACAAAATTGGTTTCCTGGTGATAAAAATGGAAATGGTGGAGTATACAATTTTGTAACAAAAAGAGGTATTTGTCATGATAGATCAAAAATTTCTTGGACTCAGGTAGAAACTGGTTCTGCTGTAACCTGGAAATACCCGTCCTGTGTTCTTAAAGGAAATGATTCAATTGGGGAGTTTTACTCCATTGCTGTTACAAATAATTTTCAACAGGCTGATACAGGGACTAAGATGATACATATCGGAAAGAATACAAAAAGTACGATTATTTCAAAAGGAGTTTCAGCAGGAAAATCACAAAACAGCTATAGGGGGCTAGTAAAAATATCACCCATGGCTGAAAATGCTAGAAACTTTTCTCAATGTGATTCACTATTGATGGGTAACGAATGTGGAGCGCATACATTCCCTTATATAGAAGCACAGAATAAATCTGCTCAGATTGAGCATGAAGCTTCTACAAGTAAAATTGGTGAGGACCAAATTTTTTATTGTAATCAAAGAGGTATCGATACAGAAAAGGCTATAGCTCTAATTGTTAACGGATTTAGTAAAGAAGTACTAAATAAACTTCCTATGGAATTTGCTGTTGAGGCTCAAAAATTATTAGAAATATCACTAGAAGGTTCTGTTGGTTAAAAAAAATATATGTTAGAAATAGATAATTTACATTGTAAAATAGATGGAAAGTCAATTCTAAAAGGAATTAACTTAAAGATTAAAAAAGGTGAGATACATGCTATAATGGGCCCAAACGGTTCTGGTAAGAGTACTCTTGCAAATGTGATTTCTGGACATGAAGATTATGAAGTTACCAAAGGGACAATTTATTTTGATGATAAAGAAATAAATGATCTTGGTGTTGATGAAAGAGCTCATGAGGGTATCTTTATGTCATTTCAATATCCTGTTGAAATACCTGGTGTTACAGTAACAAATTTTATCAAGACTGCGATTAACGAAACTAGAAAATCTAAAGGGCTTGATGATATGTCATCAAGTGAGATGTTAAAAAAAATTAGAGAGAAAGCAAATCTGCTTGACATGGATTCAAATTTTTTATCAAGGTCATTAAATGAAGGTTTTTCTGGTGGAGAAAAAAAGAGAAATGAAATTTTTCAAATGGCAATGATGGAACCAAAATTGGCAGTTCTTGACGAAACTGATTCTGGATTAGATATTGACGCTTTAAAAATAGTTGCAAATGGAGTTGTTAAATGTAGCAATGATGATAATTCTGTACTTGTTATTACACATTACCAAAGGCTATTAGATTATATAGTGCCTGATAAAGTGCATGTTATTATGGATGGTAAAGTAGTTAAATCAGGAAATAAAGATCTTGCAAAAAAAATTGAAGTTGTTGGATATGACTGGTTGAAAAAAAGCAATTAATTATTATGAGCTTTCAAGATAAATTACTGGATTCTTTTATTGCCTTTGAGCAAGTTATAGACCTTGAAAATCCAATACATACCGATAGAAAAAATGCATTAAAGAGATTTGAAAGTAAAGGCTTTCCTACAAAAAAAGATGAACTTTGGAAGTATACATCTCTAAAATCAATTACACAGAGAGATTATAGTCTATCTGTTAAAAGCAATCCAAATATTGGATTAAAGGATATAAAAAAATATTCAATTAATGATATTGATTCATTTAAGATAGTTTTTGTTGATGGTGTTTTTAATCCCTTCTTGTCAAATACAACTCATGATGGTAAGGACATATGTGTATTATCTGCTGCTTTATCAAAAAGCAAGTATAAAAAAACAATTAAAAAATATTTTAATAAAATAGTTCCTGACGATCAGAGTTTAGCTTCATTAAATACATCATATACCCAGGAAGGAGCATATATTCACATACCAAAATCTGTTTTACCAGAGGACCCTGTTCAAATTTTGCATTTTTCTTCAGGAAAAAATAAACCTCTATGGCTTCAGCCAAGGAATTTGATTATAGTTGAAGAAAATGCTAGAGTTGAAATAATTGAAAGACACCAAAGTTTGAGAGCTAATGATGGAGTTACTAACTCATTGACTGAGATATATGCTGAAAAGAACTCATTTGTTGATTACTACAAGATTCAGAATGATTTGGAAACTTCAAATTTAATTGATAATACATTTATTGATCAGCAAAGAGACAGTAACGTCAGGGTTCATACTTTTTCATTTGGTGGAAAATTAACTAGAAATAATTTAAATTTCTACCATAAAGGTGAGAATATTCAATCTACATTAAAAGGTCTTACTATACTTGAAAGTGATCAGCATGTAGACCATAATACACTTGTGAACCATGCTCAACCAAATTGTGAAAGCCATCAGGATTATAAGGGAATTTTTTCTGAAAGATCTGTTGGTGTTTTTAATGGAAAGATACTAGTTGATCAAATTGCACAAAAAACAAATGCATTTCAGCAAAACAATAATATACTAATTGATAATAAAGCTAAGGTTAACTCAAAACCACAATTAGAAATATTTGCTGATGATGTAAAGTGCTCCCATGGATGTACAATTGGACAGCTCGACAAAGAAGCGCTTTTTTATCTAAAATCTAGAGGTATTCCAGAGAAAGAAGCAATTGCTCTATTAACTTATGGATTCGCAAATAGTATTCTTAAAAGTGTAAATATCCCTAGTCTAAAGAAAAGAATTAACTCACTAATCTCAAAAAAACTAGGTGTTGACTTAGGATTCGATTTATAAATGCTGGATGTATATAAAATAAGAGAAGACTTTCCAATACTTGGTAAAAAGGTCAATAATACTGACTTAATTTACTTTGATAATGCAGCTACATCTCAAACTCCAAACCAAGTTATTGACGTTATAACAGATTACTATAAACAATATAATTCGAATATTCATAGAGGCTTACATTCACTTAGTGCAGATGCTACTAATAAATATGAAAATTCAAGGACAATAATTAAAAATCATTTTGGAGCTTCTCATGAACATGAAATAATTTTTACATCAGGAACCACACATGGAATAAATATTATTTCCTCGGGTCTTGAAAAACTAATCTCTTCAAAGGATGAATTAATCGTATCAGAGATGGAGCATCACTCCAATATCGTTCCATGGCAAATGCTTTGTGAAAAAACTGGATCAAAACTCAAAGTAATACCAATTAATGATGATGGTTCACTTAATATGGATGAATATAAATCATTACTTACTCCTGCAGTTAAATTTGTTTTCATAAATCATGTATCAAATACTCTAGGTATTGTGAATCCAGTTAAAGAAATTATAGATCTTGCTCACAAGAATAAAAGTAAAGTTCTCATAGATGGTGCTCAAGGTGCTGCTCATTTCAAGATTAACTTAAAGGAGTTAGATGTAGATTATTATGTTGCTTCAGCCCATAAATTATGTGGTCCAACTGGAGTAGGATTCCTGTATGGAAAATCAGAGTTGCTAAATTCACTACCACCATACCAAGGTGGAGGTGAGATGATATCTACTGTAACCTTTGACAAGACTGAGTATGCTGACCTTCCTCATAAATTTGAAGCAGGAACCCCAAATATTGCAGGTGTTATAGGGTTTGGTGCTGCAATAGAATATATGAACTCAATTGGTTTTGACAATATAGAAATGTATGAAAAAGAACTTTTAGATTATGCCACAGAAAATCTTAAAAAAATTGAGAATATTAAAATATATGGAGATGTAGATGATAAAATATCTGTTATTTCTTTTAATATTGGTAACCACCACCCATCTGATATTGGTTCTATTCTAGATCAATACGGGGTTGCAGTCAGGACAGGACAGCACTGTACCCAGCCTATAATGGATCATTTCAATATTCCAGGAACAGTTAGAGCCTCCTTCTCCTTTTACAATACCAAAAGTGAAATAGATTTATTTATTGATGCCCTAAAAAAGGCATCAAAAATGTTGGGATAATTGCTTAATTTTGACTGTGCAAAGCATTCAACAAATACAGGACCAAATTATTGAAGAGTTTGATTTTTTTCAAGATTGGTCAGAAAAGTATCAATATCTAATTGATCTTGGCAAAAATCTACCTGAGTTTAATGATAGTAACAGAGTCGATTCTAATCTTATAAAAGGCTGTCAGAGTAAAGTGTGGCTCAACTCATCTTTTGATGATAACATTGTTATATTTGAAGCGGATAGTGATGCAATCATCTCTAAAGGAATTATATCTCTTTTAATTAGAGTTTTTTCTGGCCATACACCAGATGAAATTATTGCAGCTAATATCGATTTTATTGAGAAAATAGGTTTAAATAGTCATCTTTCACAGACAAGGGCAAACGGTCTACTTTCAATGATAAAACAAATCAAAATATATGCTTTAGCGTATCAAGCAAAAAACTAAAATGACAAAAATGAATACACAAGATTTAGGCGAAAAAATTGTAAAAGAATTAAAATCAATATTTGATCCTGAAATACCTGTTGATATTTATGAGTTAGGATTAATCTATGATGTTTTTGTCAATGAAGATAATGAAGTAAAAATTCTTATGACACTTACTTCACCAAATTGTCCAGTTGCTGAATCATTACCCTTGGAAGTCGAAGAAAAAATAAGATCAATTGATGAGGTTAAAACTGCAGAGGTTGAAATTACATTTGATCCACCTTGGACAAAAGATTTAATGAGTGAAGAGGCAAAACTTGAATTAGGGTTTCTATAATCATTTCATGAAACAAAACTTTCTTTTATTTTTTTTGATATTTTCTATAAAAACTTTTTCTCAAGAAGAAGCTAAAAAAGATTCTCTTTGGACAACTAGAGGAAATGTTGCCATTCTTTTAAACCAAACAGGATTCAGTGATTGGGTGGGAGGGGGAACAAATAATTTTTCTGGTACATTAAAATTTGACTATGAATGGGAGTACAGAGATAAGGGTTGGGACTGGCTGACTAACTTTGAATCTGCTTATGGATTAGCTAAATACAAGAATGCTCCATTTGCTAGAAAAATTGATGATAGAATTTTAATTCAATCAATAGTTGGTAAAGAATTTACTAAAAATTTATCTTTCTCAGCTTTCTTTAACTTCACCTCTCAACTTGGAAATGGTTATAAATACAAAAAGGATTCAAATAATAATGAGATACGTGAATTAACAACTAGAATATTTTCTCCTGCATACTTTCAATTAGGATCAGGATTTCTTTGGAAAAAAGATGAAACATTATGGGTCAATTATTCTCCTATTGCTACAAGATTAATCTTAGTTAGTAAAAAATTCACTCAAGACTTAACTGGTAATGATACTTATTTTGGTGTATTACCTAATAAATCATCTAGATATGAACTTGGAGCTAACTTAACTTTTCATTCGGAAGGAAACCTACTTGAAAATATAAAGTATAAACAAGATTTAAAGCTTTTCTCTAACTATTTGGAGGATGCCTCAAACATAGATCTAGATTATCTAGTGCAAATTGAAGTTGATATAAACCCTCTTCTTTCAACTCAACTAATTTTTCAATTAATTTATGATGATAATGCTATTTCAAGACTTCAAGTAAGAGAAGTGTTTGGCGTTGGGGTTCAACTTAAATTAGATTAGTTTGGATAATTTAAATATTTTAATCATCACTTACTATTGGCCACCATCTGGGGGTTCAGGAGTTCAAAGATGGATGTTCTTTGCAAAATATCTAAAGCAACTTGGACATAATCCTATAGTTTTGACTGTTGATCCAAAATATGCCTCTTATAACTTAGTCGATAATTCACTCACAGATCAAGTTAAAGATATTAAGACACATAAAACATATAGCTTTGAGATCTTGAAATTATATTCACTATTTAAGTCGGGAAATAGAACTAAAGCAATACCTCAGTCTTACATTCCCAATCAATCATTTTTTGATAAAATAGCATCATTTATCAGATTAAATTTTTTTATACCAGATTCAAGAATAGGGTGGAACTATTTTGCATTTAGAAAAGCTAAAAAACTTATAGAAAATAATAATATACACTGTTTAATTACTACAGGTCCTCCGCATTCAACTCATTTAATTGGTAAAAAAATTACTGAAAAATTTAAATTAAAATGGGTAGTTGATTTAAGAGATCCATGGGCTGAGATTTTTTATTTAAAAGAAAAATTTAGATTCAAATACGCTAAAAAATTAAATCTAAAATTCGAGTCGGATGTTTTTAATTCTGCTGATTCAATTATAACAACTGTTGGTGACAGATATCAAAAAATCATAAAAGAAAAATTATCAAATTCTAAGAAAATTCATAAAATTTATAATGGATATGATAAATCAGTTTATGATAAAATTAAAGAGATTAAACCAACTAGCTTTAATATTGTATTTACGGGTATTCTTTCTAAAAATCATAATTATCAAGTTTTTTACAAAGTATTAAGCCACTTAAAAGATGAGTTTAATGATCTAAATATGATTTTCACTTTTGCAGGTAAAATTGACAAAGAAATCAAAAAACTTTATTCAGAAAAAATTGATTTTATTGACAGAGGTTATGTAATCCACGAAACAGCAATTGAGATTATAAAGTCATCTCATTTATTAATCAATTTTAATTACTTACACACAGAAAAAACTGATATGGTGTCAGGGAAGCTTATAGAGTATCTTGCTTCAGGTTCTCCAATTATAAACTTTTCAAATTCGGCTGAAGAATCAAATTCTCTTTTGAAAAACTCCACAAAATCTTTTAATGCAGACAGTAATGATATAATTAAGGTTGTAAACTTTATAAAGAAAGAATATGAAGGTTGGTCAGATGGAAACTATGAAAAAGATATTCCAAAAAACATAGAGTCTTTTTCTAGGAAAAAATTAACGAATGATTTAGTTGAATTGATAAAAAATTTAGTTGTTTAATTCAAAGAATTCCAAAACTTCTTGTGGCACCAATGTATCAATCTTTTCTTTTGACTTGATTAATTCCCGGATATGGCTACTTGAAATTTTTACTTTAGGGGCATCTACCAACTTAATGTTAGAATTAGATAAAATTTCTTCAGGAATTTTTTGGTCAGTATCTCTTGGGTAGACGTATACTTCAGCAATTTCAATAATTTTTTTATAATCTTTCCACTTATTAAACCCTACTAAATTATCTTCTCCAATTAATAGAATCAACTTATTGTACTTGTGTCTTTTTTTAAATTCTTTTAAAGTATCAATTGTAAAATTAGGTTTAGACATTTTAAACTCAATATCTGATACTCTGACATTATCAAACTTTTTAAATACAGTCTCAGCCATCTTTAGTCTATCTATGTCACTTATTAGTTCATTTCCCTTCTTAAAAGGACTTTGAGGGCTAATAACAACTAACACCTCATCTAGTTCAGATAGTTTTGAAAAATATTCAGCTAAAGTAACGTGACCGTTATGTATAGGGTTAAAAGTTCCTAGGTAAAGACCTACATTACTCATCTATAAATTCTTTTATTAAGGTATGGGCAATTTTTTTTGACTCTTCAAGATCGTTATTAATGATAATATTATCAAACTTTGATGCATAATCTAATTCACTTTCAGCCTTTCTAATTCTTACATCAATTTCTTGTTTAGTAACATCACCTCTTTCAATTAATCTTCTATGTAAGATATCGATACTTGGCGGCATAACAAATATAGAGAGAGTCTCATTTGGAAACATACCCTTTATATTAGCACCTCCAACAACGTCTATATCAAAAATTGCTATTTTTTTTTCTTTCCAAATCCTATTTACTTCAGACTTAAGTGTACCATAATAATTACCTCCGTAAACCTCTTCATACTCAATAAATTCATCATTTTTAATTCTAGCCTTAAATTCTTCACTGCTTAAAAAATGATAATCTTTGCCATCTTTTTCTTCACCTCTTGCTTTTCTTGACGTTGCGGAAATTGAAAATTCGATTTCACTAAAAGTTTTAAGTATATACTTTACTAAAGTGGTTTTACCTGCACCTGAAGGGGCTGAAAAAACAATAAGCTTATTAGTCATTATGCTATATTAAAAATATTTTGCTTTATTTTTTCATTTTCTTCTTTCATATTGACTACCATACTTTGAATCTTAAAATTGTTAGCCTTTGAACCAATTGTATTTATCTCTCTACCAATTTCTTGAGAAATGAAAGAGAGTTTCTTTCCCTGTGCATATTCTGAATTAATTTCCGAAATGAAAAATTTTAAATGATTTTTTAATCTAATTATTTCTTCATTAATATCTAATTTTTCAATATAATATATAATTTCCTGTTCAAGCCTGGATTTATCGAACTTATTTTCAAGTTCTTTTAGGTAAGTTTTAATCTTATTCTTCTTATCCTTAATTCTTGATGACTCAAATGAGGAGATTTCATTAATACAGCTATCTATTCTTGAAACACTTTTTTTAAGGTCTTTGACAATGGCTTTTCCCTCTTTAGCTCTATAAGTATTTAATTTATCAATAGACTTATCTATAATTGACTTAATCTTTTTTATATCATTTTTATTAAGTTTTATTTCTAAGTCTTTGAATTTTTCGCTTATCAACAAGTCCGAGATTATTTGGGATTCATTAATATCAAAATCCTTTTTTAGTTCCTTAATGTACTTTTTAACTTTTTGTTTGTTAAATGGAATTACTAATCCTTTATTGGAGTTATTAATAGTGATGGACATATCAATTTTACCCCTAATAATTTTTTGATTAATGGATTTTCTTAAATATTCATCAATAAATGATAGTGAATCATCAATTTTTAAATTTAAATCAAGTGTTTTTGAATTTAGTGATCGAATCTCAATGACTACATTATAATTATTAATAAGCTTTTCCTCTTTCCCAAAGCCAGTCATTGAATAGATCATATTTGCTAACTATAGTTCTCGAATTTTTATATTCCTGAATTTGACATCTGTACTATGATCTTGTAAGGCTATTTTTCCAGTTTTAAATTTACCAAAATCAGGTGCATATGTTGCATCTGAGCGATTACTTCCAATAGCAAACTTTGATTTGGATACCAGTTTATCCCACTCTGGTCCTGACAGAGGATATGTGAAGGCAAGCTCACCATTAAATTTTACTGTTCCTAAATTATTGACATGATCAATTTTGATAACAACATGATTCCAATTTCCATGTCCGTTAAATTTCAAATTTGAATTATCTGATTTAACAAGGTCAAAAAGTGATGGAGCATATTCAAGGTCAGAACCGGCATATCCATTATCATTATCTAAAATCTGTATTTCAGGACCTGTAGAAAATGCAGAGAATTTAGGAATCTGTTTTACACCATAAAAAACGCCACTGTTGCCTCCTTTTGATACATTCCACTCAAGAGAAAGCTCAAAGCTAGTATATTCCTTCTCAGTTAAAATATCATGTCCTGATTCATTATCATTGTTTGTAAAGATTAATTCTCCATTTTCTATTGACCACTGATTTCCTACTGGATCACCATCGTATGAATGCCAACCATTAAAAGTTTCACCATCAAAAATATAGGTCCACTCATCTGTATTTTTATCAGAACAACTAATGAATAAAATGGATAGAGTTAATACAGATAGTCTGTATATTAATTTTTTCATTCTTAACGATGATAATATTTTACTGTTTTTCATATAATTTTTTATCTTAATTTATTGATAAATTGTATTAATATAAAAAACAGTATTACTGCATTATTACTGCTTAAAATTATAATTCTTTGATTTTAATATTTCTATATTTTACTGTGAATCCATGATCTTGGAGACCAATACTACCTGTTTTAAATTTTCCAAAAAAAGGAGCATATGTAAAGAAAGGGTGTGCAGGAGTTAAGTTTTCAAAATAACTATCACCATTAAATTTAGACCTATTAACCATCTTATCCCATTCTGGACCATGCAAAGGAAAGTCATACACTTTCTGACCATTAAATGTTATAGAACCAATATTTTCGTTATGATCAATTCTTAAAACTAAATGATTCCACTCACCATATTTATTATACTTTACTCTTCTTAATGGCTTCAAATCATATAGTGCAGGAGCCTTATGCCATCTATTTGCTTCAAAATTTTCGTTATCTAAAACTTGAATTTCAGGCCCAGTCTTCCATGGAGTATTTACCTCTGGAATTTCAACTACTTTAAAAAAGACACCACTGTTACCACCCTTACTAATATTCCACTCTAGTGATAATTCAAAATTTGTAAATGTTTCATCAGTAACAATGTCTTGTCCTCTACTCTGATTATCATTAGGTGCAGTAAAAACAAGCTCTCCATTATTAACTGACCAATTTTTGCTTATTCCATCACCATTGTATTCGTGCCATCCATTTAAAGTTTTTCCATCAAAAAGATAAGTCCACTCAGAGTCTTGACAAAACCCAACGTATGTTGTTAAAATTAAAAATGTAATTAATATTTGTTTCATAGTTTATATATTTAAAATGTTTCTTAAATCTTCATCATTTGTTTTACCCCCTGCAAAGTCATCAAATTTTTTATCGGTACAATTAATAATTAGATCTTGAATTATTTTTGCACCTTCAGTTGCACCTTGTTCAGGACTTTTAATACAACATTCCCACTCTAAAACTGCCCATACATCACATCCATATTGGGTTAATTTGGAGAAGATAGTTTTAAAATCAATTTGACCATCTCCAAGAGATCTATATCTTCCAGCCCTATCAGCCCAATCAAGGTATCCTCCGAAAGCTCCCTTTTTACCAGTAGGATTAAATTCGGCATCTTTTACATGAAAAGATTTAATAAACTCATGATAATGGTCAATGTATGTTATGTAGTCAAGCTGTTGCAAAATAAAATGACTTGGATCGTATAATATATTTACTCTTTTATGGTTGTTAGTTGCTTTGAGAAATCTTTCAAAAGTTACTCCATCATGAAGATCTTCCCCCGGATGAATTTCATAGCAAACATCAACCCCATTCTCATCAAATACATCTAAAATTGGAAGCCATCTTTTTGCCAATTCTTCAAACCCCATTTCAACTAATCCTTTTGGAACTTGAGGCCATGGATGCCATGTATGCCATAGAAGTGCTCCAGAAAAAGTTGCATGAGCCTTTAAACCAAGTCGCCTGCTTGCAATTGCAGCTTTTTTAACTGTCTCCACTGCCCATTTAGTTCTTTCTTTTGGATTCTTTTTTAAATTATCAGGTGCAAAATTATCAAACATCAAATCATATGCAGGATGAACTGCGACAAGCTGTCCTTGAAGATGAGTAGATAATTCAGTTATCTCAAGACCATAGGATCTAACTTTGCCAATTAATTCGTCACAGTAATCTTGACTATCAGATGCTTTATCTAAATCAATTAGTGAGCTTTCCCATGTCGGTATCTGAATTCCCTTATACCCTAAGTTTGAGGCCCATTTACACATACCGTCAAGAGTATTAAATGGTTCAGATTTGTCTGCGAATTGAGCGAGAAAAACTGCTGGTCCTTTTATTGTTTTCATTTTAATTTAGTTTTACCCAAGTGTTACCATTATTATGAGATTCTACAGCTTTTTCTATAAATAACATCCCCCTTAAACCATCATTTAAACTAGGGTACTCTCCATCAAATTCTTTTTCTCCTCTAATTTCTCTCGCTACTCCGTTATAAATATTTGCCATAGAGTCAAACATACCCTCTGGATGTCCAGGTGGTAATTTGGCAGAAATTTTTGAAAAATTAGAATTATAATCATGACCTGGTTTAAGAACTTGAAGGGGTTTTGAATCACTCAAGTGATTAAGATAATTTGGATTTTCTTGTTGCCATTTCAAACCACCTTTTCTTCCATATATAGCAACTGTAAAGCAATTTTCTTCACCTGTTGCAATTTGACTAGCTCTAATCACACCTTTTATTTTATCTGAAAACCGAATTAGAATAGTACCATCAACATCCATTGGGTTATCATCATAAACATAATTTAAATCAGATAAGAGTTCCTGGACTTCCATTCCAGTTACATATTCTAACATATCAAAAGCATGTGTGCCAATGTCACCAATACAACAACTGATTCCTGACTTATCAGGCTGAAGTCTCCATGTTTCTGATCTTTTATTACTATCATGAATTATTGGATTAATCCATCCTTGATAGTATTGAAGATCAACTCTCTGAATATCTCCAATTACACCTTCTTTTATCATCTCCTTCATTTGCCTTATCATTGGATATCCTGTGTATGTGTATGTAACAGCAAAAGTTAATTTTTTAGATTTATAAATTCGTTCTAAATCTAGAGCCTCTTCATAAGTAGTTGTCATAGGCTTTTCACATATAACACTAAAATTATTTTCAAGAAGCTTTTTAGCCATAGGATAGTGAAGAAAGTTTGGCGTTAATATTGAGACAACTTGCATCCTCTCACTCTCATCCAATTTTAACTCTTCTTCAATCATTTTGTCATAGTCTTCATAGACTCTAGTCTCATCTAAACCTATTTCTTTTGCAAATTTTAAGTTTTCGGAAAAGTCTGGGTTAAAAACACCACCAATTATAGAATAGCTATCATGCATAGATGAAGCAATCCTGTGAACTATTCCAATTAGAGAATCTCCCCCTCCTCCAAGAATACCTAATCTAATTTTACTTTTCAATTTCTATTTTTTCGTTTTTAAAAGTTAAAATAAATATAACTAAAACTACTGCTGCAAAAATTGCAGGAATAATCCAAATCTGAGTCCAGTCGTGGCCAGGGTCAAGAGCAAATTGATCAGTTACCCTTCCAGCTAACCTAAACCCAATAAGCATACCCAAACCATATGTTGCAAGTGCAATTAAACCCTGTGCTGCACTTTTATATTTTTCACCAGCTTTAAAATCTGTATAAATCTGTCCTGAAACAAAGAAAAAGTCATAACATATACCATGAAGAACAATTCCAAAAATTAGCATCCATATGTTAGAACCCGTATCACCAAAAGCAAACAAAACATACCTTAAACTCCAAGCAAACATACCTACAATTAAAGTTTTCTTTATACCATATTTGTTTAAAAAAATTGGTAATAAAAGAATAAATAATGCCTCAGAAATTTGTCCTAAAGTCATAACTCCAGCTGCATTTTTCATTCCTAGTTCATTTAGAAATAAGTTAGCATCTTGATAATAAAAAGCAAGAGGGATACATATTAGTATAGATGAAATAAAGAATATAAGATATCTAGAGTCATTTAAAAGTTTCAATGCATCAAGACCAAGTATTTCCCTTACACTAGGACTTTCATTAGTAGCCTTAGGGGGCGTTTTAGGTAAGCTAAAGCTAAACAAGCCTAGTGCTACAGAAACTATAGCTGCAAGATAGAATGTGTATTCTAATTTTTGACTTGCTTCCCATCCAACTCCATAGCTAATTACAAGTCCTGCAACTATCCAACCAATAGTTCCCCAAACTCTAATTTTTGGAAATTCCTTAGATGGATCTTTCATCTGTCTAAATGCTATTGAATTTACTAATGCTAAAGTTGGCATATATAAAATCATATAAATTAGAATGTATGGGTAGAATTTATCAAATCCAAGCGCAATAGAACACATAAATAAAAGTCCTCCACCTAAAATATGAATTAATGCAAGAATCTTTTCAGCATCAAAATATCTATCAGCAATAAGCCCAATTATAAATGGAGCAATTATAGCTCCCCATGATTGAGTTTCATAAGCTAGAGCAATTTCTCCTCCAGATGCACTAAATGCTTGAGTCAAGAATGTACCCATAGTAACAAACCAACAACCCCAAATAAAAAATTCGAGGAACATCATAATACTTAGTTTCGTATTTATAATTTTATTCATAATGATTTAAATAGATTGTCCGACTTTTATTAATAAATCTCTAGTAGCAATGATTCCATCCTCTTCAGATAGTCTATCACCTTCATATTCAACTCCAATATAACCAGTGTATCCAAAACTTTTCACAATCTTTAACATCCTAGTATAATCTATAGTTTTTTCATCACCATTTTCATCAAAATCATTAGATTTTGCACTAACAGCAAATGCTTTTGGCATCATCTCTTCAACCCCTTTGTAGAAGTCATACATGGTTTCACACGTTCCATCAAAGACAGATCCATAACCTTCATCAGCCATGCAGAAATTTCCAAAATCTGGAAGAGTTCCCACATTTTCCATATCTACACCATTTATTGCATTCATAAGCTCAGGAATATTAGAAGTGATTCTTCCATGATTTTCAACTATCACGTTAAGGCCTGAACCTTTTGCATGCTCTCCTAGCTTTCCAAGACTATCTATTGAAAGTGCTTTCCATGTTTCAATATCTTTTGATCCATAAAGATTTAACCTTACTGATGAACAATTCATTTCTGCAGCTGCGTCAATCCATAATTTATGATTATCTACAGCTTGTAATCTTACAGGTTCATTCTCATCTGCAAGATACCCTTCCTCATCAATCATAATAAGCACATTCTCCACACCATTATCAGATGCAAGTTGATTACTTTGTTTAATAAAATTTTTAATACTAGTTGATTTATCATCACTTAACATAACATCATCATATAATTGATTTACATATTCTAGACCGGTAAACCCAAGATTTTTTGATTTTTCAGCAAATAAATAAGGGGACATTTCTCCTCCTTGAATTGCCTTGTGTAATGACCATTGAGCAAGTGATAATTTAAAAAAAATTTCTTTTTGAGATTGGCATGAGATATATCCCAAAGAGGATATACCTAGTGCTCCTGTTGAAGCTAGTTTGATAAATTCTTTCCTTTTCATATTAAGTGGTTTTATATACTATAAATATAAATTTAAATAATTAATTATGATTTAAATTATTTAATGTTAATTTAGAATTGATTTCTAATTAAATAATATGGATAATACATTTGATGCTATTGTTGTTGGAACAGGAATAAGTGGTGGATGGGCAGCTAAAGAACTAACTGAAAAAGGACTAAAAACTCTTGTGTTGGAACGTGGTAGAATGGTTAATCATATAGATGATTATCATACTGCCAATATGGATCCGTGGGACTTCAAAGGTGGTGACACTATTACTCAAGATGCCTATAAAAGACAACCAAAGCAAAGTAGGACAGGATATGTAAATAAAGAGTCATCTAGACACTTTTTCGTTGATGATTTAGATCATCCTTACAATGATGATGAAAATAAATTTAATTGGATAAGAGGATATCATGTTGGAGGAAGATCTTTAACATGGGGTAGACACACATATAGATTAAGTGAATTTGATTTTGAGGCTAACTTAAAAGATGGGGTAGCTGTTGACTGGCCTATAAGATATAAGGATATTTCTCCTTGGTATGACTATGTTGAGCAATATATTGGTGTCCAAGGAAGGTATGAGGGTTTACCTCAGTTCCCCGATGGAAAATTTCTAAAACCATTTGAATTAAATGTTCTAGAACAACATATGCGTGAGAGTATTTCTAAGAACTTCAATGATGGAAGAATACTTTCAAATGCTCGGACTGCTCACATTACAGAAGGAACAAAACCAGGACTAGGAAGAGTTACATGTCAATATAGAAATAGATGTATGCGAGGTTGTCCATATGGTGCATATTTTAGCAGTAATTCTTCTACATTACCTGCTGCAGAGGCAACGGGAAATATGACATTAATGCCAAATTCAATTGTCCACGAGATAATTTATGATGAAGATAAAAAAAGGGCAAAAGGTGTTAGGGTAATTGACGCTGAAAACAATCAATCTTACGAGTATTTTGCTAAAGTTATTTTTTTATGTTCGTCAGCAATTGGATCTACATCTATTTTAATGCAGTCCAAATCCAATAGATTTCCAAATGGAATGGGGAATGATTCTGGCGAATTAGGACATAACCTTATGGATCATCATTTTCAAACTGGGGCTAGAGGTACTTTTGATGGATTTAAAAATAAAACTACTTATGGAAGAAAACCGGCAGGATTCTTTATACCTAGATTTAGAAATATTGGAGGCAACACAAATAGAAAAGACTTCATCAGAGGATATGGTTATCAAGGTGGAGCTGGAAGAGGCTCTATGGGTATAGCTAATAGCAAGGAGGAGCTTGCAGCATATGGAAAAAGATTTAAGGAAATTATTGTCCAGGAAGGAGAGTGGTCTGGATCAATGGGTGCTTTCGGAGAAATTTTACCATATCATGATAATCAAATGTCTTTAAATTATGATAAACTTGACAAATGGGGACTTCCTACGGTTACATTTAATGCAACAATTAGAGAAAATGAAATAGCAATGAGAAAAGACATGAAGCAACAAGCAGTTGAAATGCTTGAAAGATCTGGTTTTAAAAATGTAGTTGGAACAGGATCTGATGATAACTATGTTTTTGGAAATGGAATTCATGAGATGGGTACTGCTAGAATGGGTAGAGAC
>Ga0207993_1000071_pt1 | contig 40797 bp, 37 predicted proteins | sample ETN01SmetaG_2_FD_185791 | JGI IMG/M metagenome (GOLD analysis project Ga0207993, IMG submission 185791) | Marine microbial and viral communities from oxygen minimum zone, Eastern Pacific Ocean - ETNP2014F12-01SV265 (SPAdes) (version 2) | ecosystem: Environmental > Aquatic > Marine > Oceanic ...
CTGACACCGTAGCTGAATGGATTTCAGCTGCTGGTTAAACAGTCAGAACGATTGTTAATAGGAAGGGCGGGGCTTTTAGCCCCGCCCTTCTAACGTTTTCAGGTAGATGCAAGAATTGCTTAGGTTGCAACAACAGGCATAACACCTGCTAAGTTCAATAAAGTAATGGTATTGACTAGTAAAAGTTAGAAACACTTAGGGGGATTGATGGCAGAGTTTGGTGAACCGGTCATTTCACTAGAGAATGTCTACAAAATCTTTGGACCAGATCCTCGTGGGCGTTCATTTGATTTGGTTCAAGATGGCGTTCCGAAAGACGATGTGCAGAGACTTACGGGGCATGTTGTAGGGCTAGACGATATTTCCTTTTCAGTAAATAAGGGCGAGATATTTGTAGTGATGGGTCTCTCCGGATCTGGTAAATCAACCGCTATCCGTACTGTGAACAAACTCCACGAAACCACATCTGGACGCGTCATGGTGAATGGGGTAAATGTTCAGGAACTTGAGGGAAAAGATCTCCAAGACTTCCGTCAAGAAACCGGTATGGTGTTTCAACATTTTGCTTTATTTCCCCATAGAAATGTCATTGATAACACGAGCTACGGGCTGAAAGTTCAAGGAGTATCAAACGCTGAAAGAGAAGAAGCAGCGATTCGTGCGTTATCAATGGTTGGGCTTGAATCTTACGCATACAACATGCCAAGCGAATTATCTGGAGGTATGCAACAGCGGGTAGGACTTGCTCGAGCTCTATGTAGTGACCCTCCGATTCTTCTTATGGATGAAGCATTTAGTGCTCTGGATCCACTTATTCGGCGTCAGATGCAAGACGAGCTTATGGAAATTCAAAGTCAACTACATAAAACAATTCTGTTTATTACTCATGATCTGAACGAAGCACTACGCATTGGGAACAGAGTCTGCATTCTGCGTGATGGCCGGATTGTACAAATCGGTACGCCAGAAGAGATCCTTACTGAACCTGCAAACGGTTACGTGGCTGAATTCGTTCAAGACGTAGACCAAGGACGAGTCATTACTGTTGAAGAGGTAATGCAAGACGCAGTCACTATTGATTCCAACAGCACACTTTCTTCAGTCTTGGAGAAGTTGGGTAGCCGAGGCGGAGGTTTTTGTTGTGATTCAGAAGGTCGCCCGACTGGATTAGTCACAAAAGAAGATGCGGGTTCAGCGCTTGCTCAGGGAACAACAGAACTCAGCAGCGTTTTACGCACAGATTATGAGACCACCACTGCAGGCGCTCGGCTAAATGACAATTATGCAGCTGCCGGGAGAGGTATCCCAATAGCAGTAGTAAACGAAAATGGCCAATTAGTTGGGGAGTTAGAACCCCGAGAGATAATGGAAGAAATGGGTCGTGTCGAGCAGTTAATTGATGGATTCGAGAGGGAGGTGTTCCTATGAGCCGTATAGCAGGTTGGTTCACCGAAGAAGACAAAATCGGAATTCAAGATAACGCAATACTTGATCAATGGGAGGTTCCTTTCGGCGCATGGATTGATCAAATGGTTGATTGGATTGACGCCAATTTAGTTTGGCTTCTTGATGCAATTAAATGGCCTTTTGAATTTTTACTAAGAAACTTTGTAGACAACTTCTTAATTGAATGGCTCCCTTGGTGGGGTGCAGTCGTTCTTATTTTCATCATTGGATGTCTAGTTCGAACAATTCCTGTCGGAGTAACTGCAGGCCTAGCGCTCGCCTTATGCGGTCTTTTAGGCGCAGATTACTGGGTTGAATCCATTCGAACGATCGGCATGGTCCTTGTAGCTGTAGTTCTCTGTGCAATAATCGGCGTCCCCTTAGGGATACTTTGTGGTCGAGTTGATTCGGTATGGAATGCAGTAAGACCGGTGCTTGACGCTATGCAGGTTGTTCACGCTTTTGTTTACATGTTGCCAATTATCTTCTTCTTCAGCATTGGAGTTGTGCCGGCAACCATGGTTACGATGATCTTTGCCATCCCCCCATTAATCCGCTTGACTAATTTAGGTATCCGGCAAGTCCCTGAAGACGTAGTGGAAGCCAGCCGCGCGTATGGTGCAACAGAAATACGTGTCCTTACTGATGTCCAGTTACCGTTAGCTCGACCAGCTCTTATGGCTGGACTTAACCAAACTTTGCTTCTTTCAATCTCCATGCTCGGTATTGCAGCGATCATGGGCGCAGGAGGTCTTGGACGACTGGTCTATAAGTCAGTGCAGAACCTTTCAGTTTCTCAAGCAGCCTCCTCAGGGTTGGCGTTGTTCATTGTCGCAGTAGTACTAGACCGACTGTCACAACCAGAAGATTCAGATGGCGGAAATTTGTTCTCGCGAATAAGAAGAGCCTGGGCTACAAGATCAAATCCTGAAGAACTTCTTAAAGAAGCTGAAGCATCAGCAGCAAAGAAGACAAACGAAAAGAAAGAAGAGCATAAACAATTAACACCTCAAGAACGTGTCGGATATGCTGCAGTTGCTGTAGGAGGCGTAGTCGCTTTCATATCAACCTTCTTAACTTGGGGCAAGGACTCTGGACTTTTCAGTGGCCATTCGCGTTCAACAGATTTAGATCTTGCCGGTCAATCATTCACTGGTCTGCAGGCATCTGGAGGTTCGTGGGTCGGATATGCAGTCCTTGGGATCAGCATATTTCTAGTGATAGCGGCCCTTTCATCCCTACGTAAAGCCGGTTCTGGAAATCGGTGGTTCTCTCCAGATGGAGTAGTTATCGGCGCAATAGCAATGTTGATTGTGTCCTTGTCTTATCTATTGCTCAATTCTGCTCAAGGAACTGTGTCATACAGCCACGGAATAGGAATCTACTTAGCATTAGCGGCAAGTATTTTGACAGTCCTTGGAGCTATATATGCAATGTGGACTGCTCCTTACTCAGCACTTCGACCGTTGCCGTTAACGGTTAATTGGAGTCGAGTTGTGACAGTAGGTACTGCCGTGCTGGTTGTCTATGTCGGAACAATTGCTGGTTGGACATTTGATGAACGAGCATCGGGTGAGTTGTCTCCAGATCAAGAAGCTGAAGTGGAAATGCTTAGAGAAGAATGTGAAACTGATCCGTCCACATGTCCTCTAAATACCTTAGAAATCGGGACTATTTATAACGCAGCGCGGCTCTCAAGCAAGATAATTCATGATGGCTACACCGAAGAAGGAGGGGGACTTGGCTACCTCTCAATTATTGGAATAGCAGTAGCAGGTCTTTGTGCTATCCCTGCAGTAGGTCTTATTCGGAAAGAAGAACACTACCGATGGCGATGGAGCAGCATGGTTGCAGGAGTTGGTTTAGGGGTAAGCCTTGTTGGGCTTGCTTGGATCGCTAGCCTCCTGCGAGTCTCTGAAACACTTATCGTTTCAGGTAATGGTGCTTTCCTAGTCCTATGCGCCGGGTACATCGTGTTCTCGTCATCGAAGAAACTCTTGAGTGAGTTCAGACGAGAAATGGATTACGACGATTCGTTAGTCAATACATAGTGAACTAATACTGAAAATAAATCGTGCCACTTGGGACAATTACTGATTAAACGATTATCTTTCTTGTATGGAAGAAACTAAAGACGTACCTCTTGATGGTGGTACAGAAGAAATACAAATCACCCGTGAAAATGACGTTGTCACAATAACCTTCAATCGTCCTGAGGTCATGAATGCAATGACCTCAAAGATGTTCAGTGATTTTGGGCGTGCCTGTAGAGAAATCAATGAAGACGTCTCAATTCGCGCTGCAGTTATAACAGGTGCCGGAGGAAATTTCTGCTCTGGGGCTGATGTTGGCGGGAAAAGAAATGAAGCCCTTAGTTCGTCAGAAACCATACCTCTTCGCAATCTTCGAAGAATAAAAGAATCAGCTCAAGCACTTCACGATATACAACATCCAGTAATAGCTAAGGTACGAGGTGTCGCCGCTGGGGCTGGACTCAATTTAGCATTGGGATGCGACCTCATATACGCATCAGATAATGCCAGATTTTCTGAAGTATTTGCCCGTAGAGGTCTTTCTATTGATTTTGGTGGTTCTTGGCTTTTACCAAGACGTGTAGGACTTCACCGAGCGAAAGAACTGGTCTTTCTAGCAGAAATGATTGACGCTACTGAAGCGGATCGAATCGGATTAGTAAACCGAGTGGTGAGTGACACGGAGCTTGACGCGTATGTTGCAGACATCGTAGAAAGAGCTGCAGCCGGACCGCCATTAGCATTGTCATTAAGTAAAGCTCTTTTGAATAATGCATCGACTTCTTCAATGAGTCAGGCGTTGGAAGCAGAAGGGTCCGCCCAAGCAAGCAATTTTTCCACGGAAGATGTCCGCGAAGCAGGATTGGCATGGATGGAAAAAAGACCTGCGAAATTCATCGGCCGTTAGTTATTAGGAGCATTACGTGGATTCAAAAAATAAATATGATGCTGTCATAATTGGTGCAGGAGTAATTGGCTCTGCAGTAGCTTACGAATTAGCACAACGCGGATGGAAAACTTGCAACATCGACAAACTTCCTACTGCTGGATACGGATCCACTTCGAACTCGTGCGCAATTGTCCGTTTCAGTTATTCGACGTACCAGGGCGTAGCAATGTCCTATGAAGGCATGCATTACTGGACTGACTGGGACAACTATTTAGGAGGACCAGAAGTTGACGAATCTGGACTTATAGAGTTTAGACAGACCGGTACTGCGCTCATTAAAGCTCCAGATGGACATCACGAAAAAGTCACCCCTCTTCTTGAAGAACTCAACATCCCGCATGAGCACTGGGACTTAGAAAAACTTTCAGAAAGACTACCAATACTTGACCATGGCGTATTTGGCCCTCCAAGCAGACCTGATGACGATTCTTTCTGGGCTGATCCAACGGACAACATCGTCGGAGCATTATTTACTCCAGAATCAGGGTATGTAAGCGACCCACAGCTTTCGTCACATAATCTGCAACGTGCTGCTGAAAGTTGTGGAGCGGAATTCCGATTCGGACAAAAAGTAATATCAATAAATAAAGAAGGGAATCAAACCACCGGTGTCGGTCTTGAAGATGGAACACAAATCGAATCCCCAGTCGTAATTAATGTTGCTGGCCCACATTCCTACATAATTAATGATCTAGCGGGACTTACAGGAACAATGAACATAACCACCAAGGCACTACGTCACGAGGTTCACCATGTTCCTTCACCAGAAGGATTCAATTTTGAAGCAAATGGTATGCATGTTTCAGATGGAGACGCTGCTGTCTATTTCCGTCCAGCTACCGGTAACAACATTTTGATAGGTAGTGAAGACCCAGAATGCGATGTAAAAGAATGGGTGGATCCTGATAACTACGATCAAGAAATCCGTGATGATCAATGGGAAGCCCAAGTGCTGCGTTGCGCTAGAAGAGTAGAAGGACTAGGTCTACCACATGAGAAAAAAGGGGTAGTTGATCTTTACGATGTGAGCGATGACTGGATACCAATTTATGACCGGACTGACCTCGATGGTTTTTATGTCGCGATTGGTACGAGTGGGAATCAGTATAAAAATGCAGGAGTAGCAGGCCATTGTATGGCGGAACTCATTACAGCTGTTGAATCAGGACATGATCACGATTCTGACCCTGTGAAGGTAAACGGGCGGTATACCGGCTTAGAAATGGATCTTGGGTTTTATTCAAGGAACCGAGAAATTAACCCAAATTCATCTTTTTCTGTGAATGGTTGAACTAGCAGAATTCTGTAAGGCTTAAAGACCAAGGTGTCAGATTTTCGTATCCAGTTTCGGTGATCAAAACCTGATTTTCTAGTTTCACTCCTTCGCCGCCGGCATAGGGGCCAACATAAGACTCAACGGTCATTACCATCCCTGGTTCAAGGACACCGTCATAGCCGAAATCTTCCCAACTCGCCGGAAAACCAATGCCCGGCCATTCATCACATTGACCCACTCCATGAAAAAGAACACTGTAATGGCGGTAATCATCTAACGAAGGAAACCAAGCTTTATGTGTTAATTCATGAAATGAACGCCCAGGAGTAAGTAATTCTATGTTTCGTGTCATCTGTTCAAGAGCCAGTTCATGGGTATGTTTTTGCGCAGCGTTTGGTTTTGAATCACCACAAATCCATGTCCGCGAAATATCAGTCATCATCCCATATGAGCCAACGAGATCTGTGTCAAAGCCAACTAAATCACCATCTTGGATGACATAACTTGAACACTCCTGAAACCATGGATTTGTTCTTGGGCCTGCTGCAAGTAAACGGCACTCCATCCATTCGCCACCACGCGCAAGCATTTCAGCCCAAAGCACCCCCCATAACTGTTGCTCCGAAATTCCCGGAGTGAGGGCTTCAAAAAGTTTTTGGCAAGAGATACGAGTTGCCTCAACCCCACATCTCATTGCTAAAAGCTCGTCTTTGCCTTTTATCGCACGAGCTCTTTCCATGATCTCCATTCCGTTAGTGAGAGTTAGGCCAGTAGCTTCCAATGCCGTTGATCCCTGTGGAGGAATGACATCAACAGCTAAACGGGTGTTCCCTCCTCCATATTTCTTCACAAGAGCATGTATTTCTTTAGCCATTTTTTCTGCTTGTTCATTTGAGCGATCTCCAGCTAAAAAATAAGTGAAAGAAGTATTAGGACGTACTTCCGTTACATGAGGATTATGGCCAGAAAGGAAATCACAGCCGCTAAATTCCCAAAGAACTATTGGACCGTCAGCTGCTATGAACGCCCATCTTGCCTGATTGTGACTAATCCAGAGTTGCATATTCGGAGAATCAGTGGCATACATCAAATTCAGTGGATCAAAAAGTAAAGCACCTGCAACGTCATTTTTAACCAGTTGTTCTCTAATTCGATTAACTCGATAATTTCGCATCTCTTCAAGATTGGGAAGAGACAGACCTGCCGCAGCCCACTCACTGAGAGCAGGCTCTCCAGGTCCCATCACAATTCTGTGGCCATCTGAGAGAGCTGCTTGAACTAGTGGATCGTCCATGGATTTACGTATTTTTTCTTCAGCACCCATTAAGCCCTCAACCTCTCATCTTTGACCCAGAAGGATCAAAGAGCGGCTCATCTAATGGAGTAGCAAGACGCTTCTCACCGAGAATTTCAATTTCAAATGTTCCATTTGCATCAATAGGAACGTAGCCAAGAGCACACGATTCTTGTGACCAATGTGCATAGCCCCCAGAAGTAACCCAACCGACCACTTCACCGTTAACCCATATTGGCTCATCGCCGATCGCATCAACATCCTCAGTGTCGACTTTGAAAGCAGTTAGCTTACGACTAATACCTTTTTCTTGAGCGGCTAAAGCCGCTTCCCGGCCAATAAAATCTCCTTTATCTAATTTTACAAAAGGCCCTAAACCTGCTTCCCACGGGTTATAGATTGGGCGGTACTCGGTAGCCCAACCTCCAAAGTTTTTATCGAAACGTAAAGAGTTCAGAGCATGCAGTCCAAACAATTTCATTCCAAATTGTTCTCCAGTTTCAACTAGCAAATCAAAAAGAGAAGCCTGTAAAGAAGCTGGCACCCATAATTCGTAACCGAGATCTCCAGTAAAAGAGATACGTCCAACTATGGCTGGAACCATGCCAACATTCATCGGTCTAATGTCTAAAAATCGAAAAGCCTCATTGGAAACATCTTCTTCAACCAATGACATCAAAACATCTCTAGCAAGCGGTCCGGCAATCGAAAGTCCTGTCATTTCATGGCTTAATACCTGATAGTGAACTGATCCATCATCAGGTAGATGGCTTGTGAACCATCGGAAGTGATAACCCTCAGCTACACCTGAGCCAAAGACGAGAAAACGCTCTTCTGCGCTAAATGAGTCGGCCAAAGTCGCGATAGTGAAATCTCCTATCAACATGCCCATTTCATTAAGCATCGGGGTAAGAGCAAGTCGTCCAGGAGGAGGAACGTTGTTTGTAACAAGTTTTTCTAGAAACTCTCTTGCTCCCGGGCCTGAAAACTCATGCTTTGCAAAACCTGTTGTTTCTATCAACCCTACTTTTTCTCTGACAGCACGAACTTCTTCCCCAACGCGATCAAAAGCATTTGAACGTTTAAATGTCACATCCTCAATTGGTTCCTTTCCTTTTTCTTGAAACCACAACGCGTTCTCAAGTCCGTAACTAGCTCCCCAGACCGCATTGGCCTCTGTCAGACGTTCGTAAATAGGAGAGGTGTACAGCGGACGCCCCGCCGGTAGCTCTTCATTCGGGAATGAAATTTGGAACCGGCGACTGTAATTCTCCATAACTTTTTCTTGGGTATAACGCGGAGAAGTCCAGTCCCCATAGCGTGCTACGTCCATTCCCCAAATATCAAAACCTGGGTCTCCTGTGGTTATCCAATTTGCCATAGCTAAACCAACACCCCCGCCTTGGCTTAGACCTGCCATAACGCCACAAGCCACCCAGTGACCTTTTTGGCCGCGAATAGGCCCGATTAACGGATTCCCATCTGGAGCAAATGTAAATGGGCCATTTATTACTTGCTTTATTCCCACGTCATTAAAAATTGGGAAATGAGCAAAACTCACTTCAAATGAAGGCTCAAGTCGGTCTAAGTCAGGGGTAAGAAGTTGGGAGCCAAAATCCCAAGGCGTTTCTTTAACAGACCAGGGAACACATGCTTTTTCGTAGGTTCCTAGTAAGAGTCCAGCACCTTCAGCACGCAGGTAAATTTCACCACCAAAATCTACTGCGCCAAAACCGTGCCCGCCTGTTGCTTCTAGCCAAGGTTTGATTTCAGGGATTTCTTCCGTAAGTAAGTACATGTGTTCCATTGCCAAAATTGGTAGTTCAATACCACACATGCGCCCGACTTCACGTGCCCAAAGGCCACCACAGTTGACAATGTGTTCGGTGTTTATTACTCCTTGTTCGGTAACTACATCCCATGTGCCATCTTTTTTTTGAACTAGGTCGTGAGCCCATGTGTTTCTATACACTTCTGCTCCAGCCATTCGTGCTGCGGTAGCATAAGCATTTGTTACACCGGATGGGTCTACATGCCCGCCGACTGGATCCCACATAGCTCCAGCGAAGTATTTTTCTTCAAGGATGGGAAGCATCTCTTTAGCCTCAGAAACGGAAATCATCTCAGTTTCCATAGAGAGATATTGTCCGCGCGCATGTGTCATGCGTAGCCAATCCAGTCGTTCTTCGGTGTCCGCTAGCATCAATTCTCCAGTTTGATGGATACCGCAGTCCACGCCGGATATTTCTTCTATATCTTTGTAAAGTTGCACGGTGTATCTCTGAAGAGCAGCAATATTTGGGTCACCGTTGAGTGTGAGCATGCCTCCAGCAGCGTGCCAAGTTGAACCAGCGGTTAATTCTTTGCGTTCCACTAAAACTACGTCAGTCCAGCCGGCCTTGGTTAAGTGGTAGAGGATGCTCGCTCCGACTACACCACCTCCGATGACCACAACTTGTGTGCTGGTTTTCATTATTTTCTCCTAGTAAATTCAATAATCGGTTTCTACGCCGCCCTCAGCGACTCTACGTTCTAAATAGTCATCAAGTTCTTCTCGAGTTTCTTTACGCATTGCCGGTTCTTGATGCGTATCTATAATTTGTTGCGCCAATTTTGTTGCTCGTTGGAAAGCATCAGTGCGGCCAGTTTCATCCCAACTTTCAAAGTTTCGCCAATCAGAAACCATTGGCTGAAAATGTTCAGTACTGTATCGGTCTTGCGTATGTTGCGACCCAAAGAAGTGCCCAGCTGGGCCGACTTCTGCGATAGCTTCTACAGCCAGACTCGCATCATCAATGGTGATTGGTTTAAGCATGGCGGCCACCATGCTAAGTATGTCAGCGTCAATGACTACTTTTTCGTAGGACGTCAAGAGTCCACCTTCAAGCCAGCCTGCTCCATGCATCATCAAGTTCACTCCGCCCATCACTGCTCCCCAGATCGATATGACACTTTCATAAGCTGATTGAGGGTCGGTGCTATTAGAGGCATTCACATTTGAAGATCTATATGGAACGCCATATCGTCTTGCGAGTTGTCCACCTATAAGACAAGCCTGCCAATATTCCGGTGTTCCAAATGCTGGGGCGCCGGAACGCATATCTACGTTTGAAGTGAATCCTCCATAAATTACCGGAGCGCCTGGTCGGACCACTTGAGTGTAAGCAATTCCCGCGAGAGCTTCTGCATTCTGGAGTACAAGTGCGCCAGCAACAGTCACTGGGGCCATAGCGCCGGCCAAAGTAAAAGGAGTAATAACTATGCACTGATTGCGTGAAGACATTTCTTGTATTCCATGAAGCATGACCGTGTCGTAACGCAAAGGAGTGCTGGCATTAATTACAGAAGAAATTGATGGTTCATTGTTGAAAGTTTCCTCATCCACCTCTCGTGCGATACGAGTCATTTCCATAGCGTCAATGTTGCGTTGTCTGCTCAAACTATAAACGAAAGGAATTTTGTCAGAGAGGGTCAAGGAATCATGAGTCGCATATAGATGCCTTACAGAAGGATGTATATCCATCGGCTCAACGGGATACCCGCCAGAGGCATGAATAATGTTTAAAACTTGTCCCATCTTGAGGAGATTTCTGTAATCTTCACGATTTCCATCCCGTCGATCTCTCCCTAATCCCGTAACAAAAGGTGGGCTAGCAACCAAAGTGTTAGTAATTAAATTTCCGCCCAAGACCACATTACGTTCTGGAGTTAACCCGTGCATTACAAATTCTTCGGGAGCTGTAGAGACCAACGACATGACTAATTCAGGATCAAATCGGACTCTTTCTCCTTCCACTTCTGCTCCTGCATCGGCGAGCTGAGTTCTTGCTGTCTCGTCTAAAAAGTTGATACCAGTTTCAGAGAGAACTTTTAGTGATGACTGGTGAATGGCCTCTAACTCATCTTCAGAAACGGCTCTTAAGGGTTCAAACCGCATTTGAGGCTGGCCGAAAGGCAGTTGTTCACTAATAACATCGCGAGTTTTTGGTCTTTGACTCCTTGCTCCTCGCCTCCGATTCTCGGTCATAACCCTTCCTTGAATGGTTGAGGTTCAATTTCAGGCATTAAATGAAGGTCATTCTCTGAATAGGGGTTAGCGCGAGCGACATCTTCGTTTAATACCACCCCTAATCCTGGTTCACTAGAAGGAATTACATTTCCGTCTTCCCATCTAATTGGAGTTTCTAAGAGGTCGGCATGAAATCCGTCAAAGGTTCCAATACATTCCAAAATTAGAAAGTTTGGTGAACACGCAGCTAAGGCGATGTTTGCTGCAGCTACGACAGGTCCGCAGTAGCAATGGGGGGCAATTAACGCATGATGGGTTTCCGCTATGGAAGCAATTTTTTTACCTTGAAGAATTCCACCACTTCGTCCTAAGTTCGGTTGCAAAATCTGAGCAGCGTTTGATTTCAAAACCGCAGCAAATTCTGAAACTGTTGTAAGTCTTTCTCCTGTTGCAACTGGGATACTTGTTCCGGCGGCAACTGCTGCCATTCCATTGATGTCATCAGCCGGTACAGGCTCTTCAAACCAAAGCGGGTCATATTGCTCAAGTCGTTGAGCTAATCGTAATGCTCCAGATGGAGTGAACTGTCCATGAGTTCCAAAAAGTAGATCAGCCTCATTTCCGACTGCTTCTCTTAAGGTAGAAACATATCTCTCAGATAGATCAAGCCGCTCCAACGAAGGTTGCCTTCCATCAAATGCAGTGTAGGGACCCGCAGGATCAAACTTTATGGCAGTAAACCCCTTACTGATTTCTATAAGTGCTTGTTCAGCAGCTAACTCAGGTTTTGTATATAGATTTGGTTCGTCTTTAGGAGCATAAGCGTCTTCTTCAGGAGGGTAGAGGTATGTGTAGCTCCTTAAACCCTCATGGATACGGCCACCAAGTAAATCATAAACCGGACGGTTTGTCTCTTTACCGATAATGTCCCAGCAGGCCATTTCAAGAGCACTGATCACACCACAAAGAGTTGGGTCCGGCCGAGACGAATATCCGCTTGCGTACGATCTTCTCCAAAATGATTCGATATTGAAAGGGCTTTCTCCGATTAGCCACCGTTCGGCAAGATCCTCGATCATTTTGGCGACAAGGTGAGGGCTAAAAGTGGCTACATAAGCTTCACCTACGCCTTTTACTCCTTGGTCTGTAGTAACGGTTACAAATATGAAATACCGTCCTCCATGGCGAGGAGGAGGATTACCTACTACAAAAGTTTCGACTTCAGCAACCTTCATATTTGCCCTCCATCCTCTCAAATATCGTTGAAGACTATGACATTCCGCAGGACTTTTCCAACACGTACTTCTTCAAGTGCTTCATTTATTTTGTCAAGTGGATGGGTGTTACTAATCATCGAGTCAAGAAAGAGATTTTCGTTCAAATAGTCTTCTATAAGTGCAGGAATATCCACTGATAGTCGAGCTGTTCCCATTTTTGAACCAAGAATTCTTTGATTGTTAGCAGCAAGTAATCCAGGGTCAATAGTGAAAGTCGCCCCATCTCCCGGCATGCCGACTAAAACAAGCGAACCCATAGGTGACAAAAGATTGATGGCTCCCGAAAGTGCAGATATCGAAGAAGTTGCAATAAATACATAGTCGGCAAGTCGTCCCCCAGTAGCTTCGCGCAACACTTGGGCAACATCATCAATCTTTGGATTAGCAGTATGAGTGGCACCCATACTTAATACCGCTTCGTGCTTTTGGCTCTCAGGATCAACAGCCAAAATCACTTCAGCATTAGCGAGGCGAGCTCCTTGCACAGTTCCTATGCCCACGCCTCCACAACCGATTACGACGACGACATCGCCTTCAGAGACTTCAGCGGTATTCCGTGTTGCTCCAACACCAGTTAAAACACCACACCCCAACAAAGCAGCAGCAGACAAAGGCATTTCTTCAGGAATTTCTACAATTTGAGAACAATGCACGAGTACTTGTTCGGCGAACCCACCCGTGTTTAGGCCTTGAAAAATAGTCTCCCCGTCTTTGTCAGTTAATGGGCTTCGTTCATCTAATGCAACCGTTTCTTGACAGGCCACATCTTGGCCTTTTGAACAGAATCGGCATTTCCCGCATGACCTTATTAGCGATACAACCACTGGAGATCCAACGGAGACATTTGAAACATTCTCACCAATTTCAATAACTCGTCCAGAGACTTCATGGCCAAGAACCAGAGGAAAAGTAGTAGACCATCCTCCATCTATATACATGAGGTCAGAATGGCATATGGCGCAAGCAGATACCTCCACACGAACTTCTTCTGGCCCCGGGGAAGCAATTTTTATGGTTTCAATTGAAGCTGGTTCGGTCACAGCCCGATGAACTGCAGCTCGAACTAAATTACTTTGGTTTTTCCCCATTAGTGGACAGTAGTAGATATGTGTTAGAGACGCCTAAGCCTCTACTGTAAATTTTTCCTCATTTTTAGAGGTAGGCATCCAATGATCACGCAAAGCAAGTAAGACAGCAAGAGAAATGACCACCAAAATTAAACTGAGCGCTAGTGCTTCTTCTGGGTTGGACTCAAGAGCTAAAAAAGTGGCTAAAGGTAAAGTTTGAGTCCTTCCTGGCAGATTTCCAGCAAATGTGATTGTTGCTCCAAATTCACCTAAAGCACGAGCCCAAGCTAATGCTAAACCGGCGGCCATTGCTGGAAATATTTGAGGAAGAGTGACACGCCTTAGAACCGATATCGGTGGGAGCCCAAGAGTTCGAGCGACGTTTTCAAGTTCGTTGAGTTGATGCTCTGAAGTCATTAATGCGCTTTCCATGGCGATTACATAGAAAGGAAGTGAAACGAATACAGCAGCAACTACTGCACCTGAAATCGTAAATGGGAGAGAGATGTTGAACCAGGAATATAACCATTGTCCGATAAATCCGCTTCTTCCCAAAGCGAACAATAAGGCTGTTCCTCCGACCACTGGAGGAAGAACCATAGGAAGCACCACTAAGGAGCGCACGAGACGACGCCCAGGAAAACTCATTTTTGCTAACACCCAAGCTAAAGGTGTGCCTAGAGAAAAGACAATAATCGTAGATATAAGGCTCACTGTTAATGAGACACGCAGAGCATCAAGTGTTGTGTCACTGGTGAGTAAGTTATTTAATTCACTCCAAGGGACACGCTGAAAAAGTCCAATAAATGGAAGAGCAAGAAATGCGGTCGTTAGAACGGCGAGAATGATGAATGATCGTTTCATGGTGTCAAAAATCCATATTCAGTAAACACCGCTTGAGCGGTTCCCTCAGATAGGTGCTGTGATATATCTTCGCCCTTGGGAGTAAAGGCAATCCCGTGGTAGTCAACACATGGGCATTGCGGACTATCCGGCCATATTGAAATAATTTTGGGTTCTGAGATCACATCAGTTGCGTAAACAACACCTAAATCAACTTCACCTAGAGTTAAGCGACTCATCACTGCACGAACGCTAGGTTCATACGTGTCTGCGGCAATTGAGACCCCAATACTTTCTGCAGCCTTACCGCAAGGAACTTCTTGTGCGCAGACAGCGATGGATAGATCTGTTCTAGATAGATCCATAGTTCCTGAAATATTTTTCTCAGATCCCATAGGAGTTGCAAGAACTATGTAATTTGAAGCCAAGACAAAATCGGATTCTTCGGCGATATCAGGACTAAGGGCCTCAACATCAGCGGTTAGAAATAAATCTATGGGTGCGCCATCGTTAATTTGAGCAGCAAGATGGTTTGATCCCCCATAAACAACATTGATATCAGTATCTGTTTTTGCCTCGTAAGTCTCAAGTAGGGCAGGGAGTACTTCAATCAAGGAAGAAGCAGCAAAGATAGATATTTCTTTTTCAGAGTGGCTAGTGCAGGAAATGCACATCCACCCCAATAAAGGGGCAAGGAGAAGGCAGAGTTTTTTCATTGAGGACGTTCAATAACCACATTTGTAGATTTAATGACCGCAGAAGCGAGCGCTCCTGGCGCCAATTCCAGATCTTCTGCTGCCTCAGTTGATATAAGGGAAACAATTCGGTGCGGGCCGGCTTGAATTTCGATTTGTGTCATAACCTTGTCTTTAATCACTCGAGTGACTAATCCGGTAAATCGGTTTCGCGCCGAAATGCTATTTTCAGATCCGCTCGGGTCGTTAGCTCGTTTTTGAGCGAATTTGGCAAGGTCATCACCATTAATTAAACGATGCCCTCCATGAGTTCGATGAGCATCAATTTCTCCAGAGTCAACCCACCGGCGCACCATATCGCTGCTAACACCAAGCAGGTGAGCTGCTTCACCAATTTTAAACTTGTTCATACAAGATAATATATATAAAAATCTTGCAAATAAGAGTATTAACTTCTTTTATTCTTGAGTCGTTCAATATAGGCAGCTTGGGCTTCTTTACTCTCAGGATCCCGCAATGCATTCCCAAGACCTTCGGCATCGGACCAAGATCGACCCGTCCCGACCATCTGATCAGTTACGGCATTCGTATGACGTTTCGTGGCGAGAACAGCCATACGAGGACGAGAAGCCACAGCTTCGGCAAGTGCTTCAACCGCTTCATCTAAATCGTTTACACTTACAACAGAATTAAGAAACCCAGCCGCTTTTGCTTCTGCCGCATCAAATGGGCGACACGTCATAACTAGTTCCTTAGTTAAAGCAGGACCTATCTCACGTACTAAACGAGGAATACCGCCCCACGCAAGAGGAATGCCTAAGTCAACTTCTGGAATAGAGAACCGAACGTCATCAGTTGCGACTCGAAGGTCGCAAGCAGCAGCAAGGACAAGACCGCCGCCCACAACATGCCCATGCAACTGAGCGATTAGAACAGGAGAAGTCCGCTCAAGAGCTTCTGCCATTAACCGTCCCGTGTCAGCAGGGACACGACCACCAGCAGGAGAAATTCCAGTATCGGTGAACGCAGTTACATTAAATCCAGAACAAAAAGCTCGCCCTTCACCGGAAACAACGACCACCCGAAGGTCAGGCTGATGATCAAACCAATTAGCAGCATCAATGATTTCTGCCATTACCTCGTTTGTGAGGCTATTTAGTGAATCCGGACGATCCAAAGTCAGCGTCGCTCGTCTACCATCACAGGTAACTTTGATATGTGAGAAACTAGGAACAGAATTTTCAGTCATAAGACAGTCTGTCTCAGAAAGTTAGTTCAGGCTCAGTCGGGGTCTTCAACTGCTTCAAGTTCAACCTCAACACTCAACTCAGAGCCTTCACAAAGCATAATCTCTGAAGCCTTGGCGCCTAAAACAACATCTTCTAAGGCTTCACGAAGGAGGTCAAGCCGTTCCGAAGTATCAGTAAGAGAACACGAAACAACAGGAGTAGCAAGCGAACGCTTCGCTAATGTTTTGGATTTTCTTATCTCAGCTAGTGCGTCAGAAGCGACAACAAAGATTTCAGATTCAGTCTCCTGTGCTATTGAGCGAAGATCCGAAGATAAAGGCCATTGCTGCCGATGCACAGACCCAGACTTCCACCAAGACCAAACTTCTTCAGTGACGAAAGGGAGGAAAGGAGCAAATAAACGTAAAAGAACTGAAAGAGTCAAGCGCAAAGTATTCCGAGCAGACTCGGCTCCTTCAGAGTCTCCTTCGTAGGCTCGAACTTTAACCAATTCAACGTAATCATCAGTAAACGACCAAAAGAAAGACTCTGTTCTTTCAATAGCCCTCGCGTAATCAAAATCGTCAAAAGCTTTTGTCGCCTCTTCCACCAAATCTGCCAAACGGCTTAATAGGGAAAGATCTAATGGAGAAGTGATAGACGCAGGATCAATTGTCAAAGGCCCTTCACCAAACCCAAGAGTAAAGCGACTGGCATTCAAGAGTTTTATCGCGAGCCGTCTCCCAACTTTCATTTGCCCATCATCAAAAGCAGTATCAGTTCCAGGCCGACCGTTAACAGACCAATAGCGAACAGCATCTGATCCGTATTCCTCCAGCAGACCCATAGGTGTGACCACATTGCCCTTAGATTTAGACATCTTCTTTCGATCTGGATCAAGCACCCAACCACTTAAAGCAGCATGCTTCCATGGAGCAGAATCTTCTTCTAAATGAGAACGAACCATGGTAGAGAAAAGCCAAGTACGAATAATGTCATGTGCCTGTGGGCGTAAATCCATAGGGTAGGTGCGGTTGAATAAATCCTCATCAGTACTCCAACCGCACACAATTTGCGGGCTCAATGAGGAAGTCGCCCACGTATCCATAACATCTGGATCACCTGTGAAACCATCAGGTTGATTTCTCTGAGATTCATCAAATCCTGGCGGAGTAGAAGAAGAAGGATCCACAGGTAGAGCCGAAACATCAGGAATGATTGGTTTTTCATAAATTGGTTCACCCTGTTCATCAAGTTTGTACCAAAGAGGAATGGGTACACCAAAGAAACGTTGACGACTAATGAGCCAATCACCATTTAACCCATCAACCCAGTTGGTATAGCGCGCCTGCATGTAAGGCGGATGCCAAGATACTTCATCTCCACGATCAATTAAAGCTTGACGAAGTTCGGCCTCACGCCCACCATTTCGGATGTACCATTGACGGCTTGTAACAATCTCAAGAGGACGGTCACCTTTTTCAAAGAATTTCACTGGGTGCTCGATAGGTTCCGGCTCACCAACCAATTCTCCAGTCTCCCGAAGAATTTCAACAATTTCTTTCTGAGCTGAAAAAACAGTCTTGCCTGAAAGACGAGCATAAGCAGTTAGCCCTTCTTCAGATTCAATGCCTGGCGGAGAGTCTGTTTGGAAACGACCTTCACGATTAATAACTGCTCGTACCGGCAAATCAAGTTCACGCCACCAGATCACATCAGTCGTGTCTCCGAAAGTACAGATCATGGCAATGCCCGTCCCTTTTTCAGGGTCAGCTAGTTCATGAGCAAGCACCGGGACGCTTACCCCAAAAATAGGTGTCGTTACAGACATCCCAAATAATGGTTTATAACGCTCGTCATCAGGGTGGGCTACTAAGGCAACACAAGCTGGCAACAACTCCGGACGAGTAGTAGCAATAGTCAAATCAATTTCGCCATTATGTGAAGTAATGCCTTCAGGCAGGTGAAAAAGCAATTTGTGGTAAGCCCCTGGCTGAGGACGATCTTCAAGTTCGGCTTGCGCTACCGCTGTTCTGAACGTGACATCCCAAAGTGAGGGAGCCTCAATTTGGTAAGCCTCTCCGCGTTTAAGATTCTCCAGAAAAGCTAGTTGGGCAATGCTTTGGCAATGATCGTCAATGGTTGCGTACGTTAAAGACCAGTCAATGGAGAGTCCAAGATGACGCCAAAGAGATTCAAAGGCTTTTTCATCTTCTTGAGTCAGCAAGTGACATAACTCAACAAAATTGCGACGACTAATATCAATGTCTTTGCGCTTCTTTAGTGCTTTAGCATCTCCTGCATCTTCCGGTGGAGAAAAATTCTCTTCATAGGGGAGCGAAGGATCGCAACGAACACCAAAATAATTCTGCACTCGCCGTTCAGTTGGTAGGCCGTTATCATCCCAGCCCATTGGGTAGAAGACCTCTTTGCCTTGCATGCGCTGGTATCGGGCAATTGTGTCCGTGTGTGTATACGAGAAAACATGGCCGACATGGAGAGAGCCGCTTACCGTGGGGGGAGGGGTATCAATCGAAAAAATCTCTTCTCGAGATTTTGTTCTATCAAAACGAAAGACATCACCGTTTTCCCAGACTTCATCCCAACGTGATTCCAGTCCTTCAATTGAGGGTTTCTCTGGAATAGAGGGGTCTATTGGGCTATCTGAAGAATGAGAACTCATACTGCATTGAGGCTACCGAAGATAACCGCACCGTTGAACGATGGACAGGAATTCTTTCTATGTAATGGTTAGTTGTCACAAAACTAAGCTGAGGTAGTCTCCGCTGTCACAAATACATTTCAGACCCTCTAAAGTTTTTGTATGAGCGAATTTTCAATGAAATTATCTGATGAGCAAATCCAATTAAGAGACTGGGTGCATGATTTTGCAGCAGACGTCATAAGGCCTGTGGCGGAAGAGTGGGATGAAAAAGAAGAGTTCCCGTACCCGGTGGTTCAACAAGCAGCAGAGATTGGATTGTACGGCTGGGAATTTATGGCACAGGGAATGATGGGCGACCCAACCGGTTTGACTATGCCGTTAGCGATTGAAGAACTTTTCTGGGGAGATGCTGGAATAGGAATGGCAATTATGGGAACAGGATTAGCCGCCGCAGGTATAGCAGCTTCAGGAACTCCAGAGCAGTTAATGGAATGGGTCCCACAATGTTATGGGGATGCAGAGGATCTTAAACTCGGTGCTTTTGCTGCCAGCGAACCAGATGCTGGATCAGACGTAGCAGGGTATAGAACACGAGCCGTATATGACGAAGCAACTGATGAATGGATTCTTAATGGAACAAAAGCATGGATTACTAATGGAGGTATCGCAGATATTCACGTGGTAATCGGAGTTGTAGATCCTGAGCTTCGAGCAAAAGGACATGCTTCATTCATCGTTCCTCCAGGAACAAAAGGTTTAAGCCAAGGCCAGAAATATAAGAAACATGGAATCCGGGCAAGCCACACCGCAGAAGTAGTATTGGAAGACGTCCGAGTGCCAGGTCACTGTCTGCTCGGGGGTAAAGAAAAACTTGATGAAAGACTTGCAAGAGTGCGTGAAGGGAAAAGCGGCAATGCTCAAGCCGCTATGCAAACCTTTGAAGCCACACGACCGGCAGTGGCGGCACAAGCACTCGGCGTAGCTCGAGCAGCCTATGAATATTCTCTTGAGTATGCCAAAGAGAGGCATGCCTTTGGAAGAGCAATCATAGAAAATCAAGCTATTGCTTTCATGCTTGCGGACATGGCAACAGAAATAGAAGCCACTCGAGCTCTCATTTGGAAAGCAGCATGGTTAGGCAAAAATGGAACTTTTGAAAATGCTGAAGGATCAATGGCGAAATTGAAAGCTGGAAGAGTTGCTACGTGGGTAACAGAACGAGCAATTCAGATCCTTGGCGGTTACGGCTACACCAGAGAATACCCAGTTGAACGCTGGCATCGGGATGCCAAAATCCACGACATTTTTGAAGGAACAGAGCAGATCCAACAACTGGTGATAAGCCGAGTAATTTCCGGAATTCGTATTGAATAGAAGTTTTAATTAGTCAAATCGTTCTGTGGGTAAGTGTCTTCCGATATAACCGATATGAATCTTTTGGGTTTTCCCCCATGTGTCATCGTAAAAATAGAGGCGTGGTGCAAGTAAGCCATTAGCAATCTTCAAATGAGCTCCCATATATACGGAGCCAGATGAATCAACTTCATGATCAATAGGGAAGACTCGTAACTTTCGAAGATTTTCTTTGCGCTTTACGGTGTCAGATTCGTCTGCAGCATATTTGTTAACACCAAAGTTCCATACTCTTGCACTTTCTGCATCTTTACACCATTCATGAAACCCTCCTGGGTTTCGATCGCTTTGTATCGCATATGTATTCAAGGCGACTAAACCTCGCCAAACCGAATTCCCCCAAGTCCTACTATGTAGTGTCTGGTCTAATTCTTCTAAATCGCCTCTGATGTTCTCGGGTATAACAACTCCTGACAAGTGTTGTCGACCAGCGGAGATTGCCTCTGCGATTGAACTAACTTCCTCAGGTATTCGTGTGGATTCTTCTAATGCTTTGCTTTCATTTCGTAGTAATGCTGCGACACGTCTTTGAAGAAAAGCAATTTTCGTATCACGCTCTTCTAGCTCAGCAATACCATCAATTACTTCATTTTGGCTTTTCTCAAGATCAGAACGTAACCGCTGTATCGTTTTTTCATTCTCAGCGAGATCTTCATTGGCGGCACGAAGAGAGTCTCCTTCTGTCAAACCAATTCCTTTACGCAGCAGATCAAAACTTGCATCAAATATTGTTGGGGGTCGTCGATTAGCCATAGCCGGTTGAAGCAACATGCCGAATTGCTTAGCAGCAGACTCTGGGGACCGTGAAACTATTTCTCGGTCAAGTAGACGATGTTGATTTGCTGGCATATCTCCAGGTAAGTAAATGCGAGCTTCACCCGACTCGATTCCATAATCATTGCCAATAATGTTATTAAAAACAGCCTCTGCACCTCTAGTGAGCATTCTTACGGCTACTACACCAGCTAGCGAGTCACAGACGCGATTTGCTCTCTCTACTGTTGCTTCTGCTCCGTTTAGGTAGTCATGGGCAAAGACAACTACTGGGCATTCTCGGAGGGGACTTTTTATTAGATTAATCAGATTTGTTTGCACCGAAGTTGGAGGAACAGCAAGTGGCCCATCTGTTAATCGAACTACACCCCATCGAGGTGCAGCCTGCATTGCATTGGCTCCGTGTAAAAGGCTACGAACTAACCAAGGGCTATTGGTGTCAGGTTTTGACCAAAGATTTTCGCTGACTCTTTCAACGTCAACCCAAATCCAATTTTCGATACCAGTGGTCACCTTGAGTGTGGTGGTTCTACGTTCAGAATCATCTTCTTCCCTGAGTAAGAATTCAGTTATAGACAATCCATTTTGCTCTATTGACGTACGGGCTGAAAATAGAATGTCAGAACCCTCGGGTGTAGCGTAAGAAGAGGTATCTTTTGAGAGATCAAGTTCAGGATGGTTGTCTTGCGTCCAATCTTCGAAGGTTTTTTTGGCAACTTCTTCTAAATTGCTTCGATTTTCTTGCCAGATGGCTCGGTATGTTACTGTCACTCAATTCACCTCCTAACAATTCTTCCTAAGTTCACGAACGTAGATTACTGGCTGGCCCTAAACAAACCCAAAGTGATTTATAAGCTAAAACGTATTAATGTGCTTGTATGACTTATTTTGAAAACACCGGAATTAAGGACGAAATTTCAACGGATAGTAATATCCCAGCAAGTTATCTCAAGCGTGTGGGTGCAACGATTGTGGATATTTTGATTTGGATTCTTGCTTTTGCGCCGTCGATAACACTTTTTGTAGTTGGTTTGGTACAGAGTATTGAAGACGCAGACGTTGTACTTACTGAAGACGAAGTTTTCGAAATAACCACGTCCGGAGCTGCTACAGAACTGTGGATAGTTGCTTGGCTACTCGCACTTGTAGCGATTATTTGGTCGCTATGGTATTTCGGGTATCGGCAAGGAAAAACTGGATTGACTCCTGGGAAAAAGGTTGCAGGGACCAAGTTAATTCATATAGAAACAGGAGAACCACCAGGTGGAGCTAAAGGGCTAGGAAGGTCAATAATCCCGTCAGCTCTTGGAGCTTTTTCCTCCGGCATATATCAACTTATTGATTATTTGTGGCCTTTGTGGGATGACAAAAATCAACGGCTTACGGATAAAATGTTTTCAACTCAAGTGGTTCTAAATCAGGGATCTAAAGGGGCTCAAGGTGTTTCTTTAGAGTCTGGAACTACTGACAGAAGTGATTCGTTATCGGGTTCTAATCAAGGACCGTTAGGTGACGACCCGATAATAAGTTAGAAATTTGACACAATAAGGAAAAAAAATGACTGAATTTGGTAATGACTTTAATGAAAATGCTGCTCCTGAAAAAGCACATATTGGGAAACGAATTGGCGGGTACCTCATAGACGCAATCTCAATGGGTTTGATTTCATGGGCTTTGTCATTCGGTAGCCCGCTTCTTTCTTTCATACTTGTTTCAGTGCTATCGCTTTACCTTTTTGGGTGGCGTATGGGGGCAACGGGTCTGACACCAGGTAAACAAGTAGTTGGACTCAAGATCGTTGATGCCACTACAGGAGAGTTGCTGGGATCTAATAGGGGCTTACAAAGAGCTGGATTAATTTGGATTATTGGCTCAGCGGCTATCTTCCCTATAGTTGGACTGTTTTTTGGTCTCATAGCCTTGATAGATGTAGTAGTCGCTCTTGTTGATGACAGAGGACAAAGAGTCACGGACAAGATCGTTGGCTCTGTAGTTACTAACGCTTAGAGTCTTCGCCTTTCCCGATTCGTGGCAGTCTCGGCTGTCATGCCAATATGAGGCATGTCTGAATTTCGTAGAACAGGTATTCATCATGTTGCTTATGCATGCAGAGATGTTGAGGAAACGCGGCATTTTTACGAAGACCTTTTAGATATGCCATTAGTGCATACAGAAGTCAAACGAGAAGGGGATAGTTATTTCCGTCATCTCTTTTTTGACACCGGAGATGGTTCCTGCATTGCTTTTTTCCAAGTTTCAGGTATGGGAGAATCAGCAGGTTATTCAACGCAGATATCGACTGGGAATGGTCTTCCGGTTTGGGTAAACCATGTTGCTTTTGCTGCAGATGTAGAACGAACAGAGTCAGTACGGCAAAGAATGACGGAAGATGGCATCGTGCCCTTCATGGAAGTAGATCACGGTTGGTGTATTTCGCTTTACTACCTTGATCCAAATGGGATCATGGTCGAAATGTGTAGAGATACAACAGGATTTGACGTTGATCCTGAGTTAGCGACTGAACGGATGAATACAACTGAAAATACGGATGATTCAACTTTTCTTTCCCCGATGGACCTTGAGGGTTTACGGGGATTTGATCTACTTCCAACTGAAAAGGGGTCCTGATAATGCCTCGCCTTCGGCAGGTCCGTAGATCTGAGTTGCATTGTGGTGCTGAACCAGTTTTTCAATTGTTGTTTGGTGATCGCGACCCAGTGGACGAACCGGGAACCGATACAGGAACACCGGGGGACTGGTGGACCGTTTTTGCTTTAGTGCCAGATGTATTTGACCATGCCACTCATGGGTTCGCTCTTTATCGATCAGAAAAACGGCTGATTGATCCACAATTACGAGAGCTCGGTCAAACTCGGGTGGGGTGGAATATTGGTAGCAAGTTTGTTTACTCTCAGCACTGTAAGTCGTGTCGGACAGTTGGCTTCACTGAAGAACAAATTGCTGCGATTTCGCAGTGGGAAGAGTCCGATTGTTTTAGCGAAGCTCAAAGGGCAGTGTTGGCGTATACCGATGGGTTAACTCTGGGAAATGGTGATGTTTCTGAAGAAGTTTTTGCAGAGCTTCAGCAACATTTAAGCGATGAAGAAATTCTTGAATTTACCTACATCACATGCACGTACGCGATGCATGCAGTGATGAGTAAGGCGCTCAAACTAGAATTTGATGCAGAAGATGGGCCCTTGGAAGAAATCCCTGGGCCTCATGAAAGTCTTAGTGTTGAACACACTCGACGGGCGCTAAGACTGATTGTGGGCGGTAACGAACAAGGGTAGTTTTTAGTTGCTACTTCTCCCACGGAGGAACCCACTCACCTTCAAGACGGAAAGAAATGCCGGTGTCATCCTCAATTTGTTTAGCTACATGGAGTTCGCCGGCCTCGTTGCCATAGCGTGCAGCAGCTCGACTAAATACCTCATGGGCAGCCTCGGTCATTGGTAAGTCAGAGGGTAAAAGAGATGAAAGCTCACTAATTAGCCCTAAATCTTTTAGGCAAAGATCCAAGGTAAAGGATGGGTCATAATGGCCAGCAAAAATAGACGGCGCATCATGACGGGCGACAAACGAGTCACCTACAGAGTCTTGAATTGCATCGTAGAGTACGGCAAGATCAACTCCGTTCGCCATCCCTAAAGCAAACCCTTCTCCTAAGGCAGCAGCAGCAATAAACCAAAGTTGATTGGTTACAAGTTTCACTACATTTCCGGAGCCAAGTTCTCCACATTCAATAACTCGCCCAAGGTGCTTAAGAATTTGGGTGGAGCGAATACGCACCGTAGGTTCGCCGCCAACAAAAAGAGTGAGTTTTCCATTTCTGGCGCCATCAACTGCTCCTGTTACTGGACTATCAGCAACAGAAACATTCTTTGGGGCCTTTTCTGCTAACTCTTGGATGAATTCTTTCCGATTAGTCGTGAGGTCAATCCAGAGAGAACCATCGGATAAACAAGGCAATGTTTCTTGAGTGATCATTACTGTTTCGACATGATCGGGGCGCGGGAGGGAAGTTAATAGAACATCTGAAGAGTGAGCCGCCTCTTTTGCGTTACTTGCGACATTGGCGCCGGCTTTAGATAGTTGTTCGAGTGGTTCTGGATTTAAATCAAAGACTGTGACTGTGTAGCCTGCTTTGATGAGGCGTAATGCCATAGGGAAACCCATATTCCCCACTCCAATGAATCCAATGTTTTGATCTAAGGAGTTAGTCATGCCCGTTATCCTTTCAGCGGGTAAGCGGTTCGATCACACACTGGGCGTAAAGCAAAACTTGAGACTAATCGGGCTACGCCAGGTAGTTGAGCTAGATGGGTTCGGTGGAGAGCCTCATAGTCAGCTACGTCATCAATCACAACACGAAGAAGGTAGTCGAAGTCTCCCGCCATTAAATGGCAACTCATGATTTCTGGTCGTTTAGTGACGGCTATTTCGAAAGCATCTAGGGCTTCTTCGGCTTGGCTAGACAAAGTGATCTCTACAAAGACATTGGTTCCCATGCCGACACGGCTCGGGTTAATTAGTGCTACGTACTGATTGATGAAGCCTTCTTCTTCAAGGCGACGCACACGACGAAGGCATGCAGAAGGAGAAAGGTTGACTGCATCAGCAAGATCAACATTGGCGAGGCGTCCGTCTTCTTGGAGTAAATCAAGAATGGCACGATCAACACTGTCTAAAGAGTTATGCGCATTATTCATGCGTTTAATCTTATATCAATGAAATATTATTGTGCAAATAGGTATATTTTGTGCTTATTCCGCAATCCTATATCAGTCTAAAAGGTCTACTTTTTATATAAGGCATTCCAAAGCCAAGTAAATGACTTAACTAGGAGAGTTGTTATGGATATCGGAGTTCCCGCAGAGATAAAAACAGCAGAAAAAAGAATTGGTCTTACCCCGAGTGCGGTCAGTGAACTTACTGGCCTCGGTCACAATGTCGTGATTGAATCTGGAGCAGGGGTTGGCGCTGGGTACGAAGACAACTCCTACCAAGAAGTAGGAGCATCAATAGCTTCTTCCGCGGCTGAAGTGTTTGACACTTCTGAAATGATTGTAAAAGTTAAAGAGCCGCAAGCATCGGAACGAGCAATGCTTAAACCCCACCACACTCTCTTCACCTATTTGCACCTTGCCGCTGATCAACCTCAAACCGATGAACTTATTAAAAGCGGTGCGACTTGCATTGCTTATGAAACAGTTACTGATGATGCAGGACGTTTACCACTGCTTGCCCCTATGTCGGCAATTGCTGGACGCATGTCGGTACAAGCAGGAGCGCATGCTTTAGAAGCCACTCAAGGTGGGTCAGGGCTTTTACTAGGTGGAGTTCCGGGAGTTCGGCCAGGAAAAGTTGTGATTATAGGAGGGGGAGTTGTAGGTGAGAATGCCGCAGAAATGGCGGTAGGCCTTAAAGCCGAAGTCACGGTGCTTGATCGCAATCCAAAAGTACTTGAAGAACTAGATAAAAGATTTAATGGTCGAATACGAACTGTGTATTCAACGAATGCAGAACTTGAGAATTCAGTTATTGATGCCGATCTTGTTATCGGAGCAGTTTTAGTAAAAGGAGCGAGAGCTCCTCGGTTAGTTACACGAGAGATGCTCTCTCGTATGAGAAAAGGATCAGTCCTTGTCGATGTAGCGGTAGATCAAGGCGGATGTTTTGAAACTACGAAAGCTACTACACACTTAGACCCAACTTTTGTAGTCGATGGAATTGTTCATTACTGCGTGGCAAATATGCCAGGAGGGGTTCCCCGAACCTCTACTCAAGCCCTTTCAAATGCGACTTTGCCGTATGTTTTAGCGCTCGCGAACAAAGGCGTGCTAGAAGCTCTTCAGCAAGATCCACATTTGTTAAATGGACTCAACGTTTGCGATGGAAACATTACTGATAAAGCAGTTGCTGAAACTTTTTCTCTTGACTACGTCGCTCCCATAGAAGCACTTAGCGCTAAATAGAACTTAGAGGCGACTTAACAAAAGGGAGTGAGTGCGGGCACTCTCGTCAGCATTTCTCCCAATTTCCAATGCTGCAAAATCAGTTGTCCCAGCAGCACTAAGAGCATCAAGTTGTGACATCACTTGTTCTTCGTCTCCAACAATCGCAACCTCACCTGGTTGGTCGACTCCTTCGCGATCAAGCATCGCCCGGTAACTTGGCAATTGCCCATACATCGCGAACATTTTAGATAGGTCTTCACGCGCTTCAGATTCGTTATCGGTAACGCAAATAGGCAAACTACACACAATTCGAGGAGCTGGCCTTCCTGCTTCAGCTGCTGCTGCATTAATTGTGGGAGCGATATGAGAAGCAATAGTTTTAGGTCCAGTCATCCAGAGGATTGTGCCATCACACCGGTGGCCAGCAACTCGAAGAGACTGTTCTCCTAATGCGGCAACCATTACGGATGGGGCTTGACTCGGGCGAGAAGTGTTCATGTAAGTGGTGAATGCTTCCCCTTTGTATTCGACAGCGCCTTCTTCAAGCAATGGATTGAGTATCGAAAGATAGTCAATGAGGTGGCGGATTGGTTTATCAAATGACATACCGAGCATGTCCTCAACTACGGGTTGATGAGATAAACCAATTCCTAAAACTAGAGGCTGCTCTCCCATCACTGCTTGGGTGGTTAGTGCTTGCCCAGCAAGCATGGTTGGATGCCGAGGATAGGTAGGAATTACCGCGGTCCCTAATTCCAGAGAAGGATGTTTTCCATCCATTGCAGTGAATACCGTCAAAGCATCAATAAGGCCAGTTTGAGCTAACCACCACCCAGAGAACCCTTCGTCTGCACTTTGAGCAGCATGGTCTTTGAGAGCGCCGACATCGCCAGAGCCTAAAAGGCTAGAAGCATTTAGAGAAATACGCATGGGATCTCCTTTAATTTGCTGAAGACTCAGCAACCGTTTTTATTTGATCAACAAATCCTGTTATAACTTGTTGAGACAGTGTAACAAAGCCATCACTCTCCCCATTTGGAAGAGGGTCAATCAATAAAGTCCATACCATTAAGCACCCATCTCTTTCTTCAGTTAACGCAGTGGTTCCTTGGTAGAGAGCTACTGGCGCGCCGGAGATCTCGTAAACTCGGCGCCATGGGGGTTCAAAAGAAATAACTTCTTCACGTAAGTCTTGACCTGGTATAGGTAGAGCTATAACCGCTCCTAGCCCATGAGGAGCGGGATCACCTTCAGTTAAATAGCCACCCACATTTTTCTCAATTAATTCAAGTAATACGTTCCAAGTAGTTTCACGATCAGCATCAACATGACGTTCTACAACAAAGGTTGTGTATTCCTTCTTTACATACGGGGGAGGATCGTCAGGGTTATTTCCTTCATTCATCGGTGCCGCTTCCTGGTTCGCGCACTTGAGTCAAGGGAAGAATATAAGTGGTGAAATAAGAGCCAGCTTCTTGCTCTTCTAATGCAATACGAGCACGTTGAATTACGTCACCGGCCTTGGTTTGAGTAACAAACCAAGTTTCGGCTTGTCGCGCTCCAGGAACACTTTCACTCAAAGACAGTGAAGCCTCTTCATAAAAATTCTTAATGTCTGCGCCTAACTTCGTTGGGTCTCCAGGCAGACCAACAGAAGTCCAGTCTTCTCCGTCAGCTATTCTTGCAAAAAGAGTTACGATTTCTGGAACTTGTTCCGGGGTAACCACTTTGCCAACAGTGGTTCTTCCATATTTTTCATAGGTGCGCCGCCAGATGGGTAATAACCCAAGTGCCTCTGCTTCAGCAGGATGCTTGTCGCTGTGATCAGCAGGAGGAATCGTGCATGAAAGAGGAGCATCTGCGTCGTCGCTTATTTCTTCCGGGTAGTCAACTAGAACTGGCCCAGATTCCACATTTAATAAATCAAATGCAGCATCAAGAACTTGATGTTGAAATTCTGAGTCACCAGGTTTCCCTAAAGGTCTACCTAGGGGAAATTCGCAATGAAGGGCACGTGGCGGCTGGGTTGCTTCTATCTGCTCACGAATAATGGAAATCGCAACAGTCGCTATACCCGACTGTTCAAGTACTGAGGCGAGCGTACCCACGGTACGCGTGCAAAGAGGTCAAACAGGAGTAAGGAGAACTACATCTACTTCATCTTCAAGCAGTATTTTCGCAGCTGCCGGACCAGTATCTAATCGGATAGTTTCCAAAGTGTGGTCAGGTTGAGCACCCATAAATGAAATATGAGTCTTAGCCACTGATCCAATCTTTCCTTCAGCAGCCATCTCATCAAGACGATCAAGTGGAATCACAATATTGGAGTCAACTATCCATCCAGTTCGATCAAAATTTGGACTGAAATGACCCAAAGTAAAGTTACGCTCTTCACCGGATAAAACAGTGAAACCTTGGTCTCCTGGGTTCCAATCAGCATTCCCTTCTTGATTCAATCCAGCTGTTGTAACGACAGCGACCCGACATTCTGAAAGCGGTTTAGGGCTTACCCAAGGAACCTCGTCAAAAGAATATCCTTCTAACCGAGAAAGCAGTTTCCGTACAACCTTGTCACTCATTTAAATCTCCGTCCTTGAATGAAACTGTAACATCCACAAGTTACCGAACAGTAACGTAAGCTGTGAATTTTTCTATAAAAAATTTTCATAACTTTAGTTAGACATATCTCAAATTTTCAGTGAATGGTATCCGGAATATGCATTCTCGTTTTTATTCTGTAGGTTTCATACAGTGACTAGTCCTGACTAAAAGCAAAGGAACAATGTCGTGGCTACAGATAAGGCTCTTGCCGATGAAATGATTTCAACCATTCGCTCTTGGGTAGATCAAGATGTCATACCTAACGTGGAAGCATTTGAACTAGAAGACGAATTTCCTCAAGCCATGTTCGACCAAATGTGTGAATTTGGCTTATTCGGTTCAACGATCCCAGAAGAATACGGCGGCTTAGGACTAGATATCACTACCTATACCCGCATTATTGAAGAACTATCAAGAGGCTTCATGTCTTTAGCTGGAATTTTAAATACTCACAAAATTGCAGTAACAATGATTTGCCGATACGGAACCGAAGAACAAAAAGAACGATTCCTTCCCCGTATGGTTGATGGCTCATTTAGAGCAGCTTTTTCACTCTCAGAACCAGATGCCGGAAGTGACACGGGGGCTCTTCGCTGCAAAGCAGAATTAGACGGCGACGAATGGATAATTAATGGAACCAAAATGTGGGTTACCAACGGCGTTCGTTCTTCCCTCGTCATGCTCCTTGCTCGCACCCCTGATGATCGTGTCACTTGCTTCTTAGTAGAAAAAGAGCCAGGGGAAACATTTCAAGGCATCACTGCCTCAAAGAAAATCAACAAACTTGGATATCGCGGACTGGAAACAGTCGAGATGTCCTATGTAGATCACAGAGTTCCAAATGACAATGTATTAGGAGGTGAAGAAGGCCTCGGTAACGGAAGAAAATATGCGCTTTCTGCCTTAGAACTAGGAAGAATAAATGTTGCCTCTCGAGCAGTAGGAGTAGCACAGGCAGCATTCGATGCAGCGATGACGTATGCACAGCAACGTGAGACATTTGGACAACCAATCTTCAAACACCAAGCTATTCAATTCATGTTGGCAGAAATGGCAACAAAACTGCAGGCAGCACGCCTAATGACCTACGATGCTGCCGCCCGTGCAGACGCAGGCGAAAGGGTGGACATGGAAGCAGGGATGGCAAAACTTTTTGCTTCAGAAGCTGCTTATGAAATAGCCACCGACGCTCTAAGAATCCACGGAGGGAACGGATACACCACCGAATATCCCGTAGAAAGATACTTTAGAGACACTCCGCTAATGATTATTGGCGAAGGAACAAGCGAAATTCAAAAAATGGTAATAGCCCGAAAATTATTAGATCGCTATTCTGTGGAGTGAGATGAAACAACCAGGACTGACATCTACTTCAATTCTTGGCAACCCTGTACTTCGACGCGAGGACGCAACACTTATTCGCGGCCAGGGAGAATACGTAGGAAATCAAATCATCGAAGGCGCTCTTCACTGCCATTTTGCTCGATCCACAGTAGCCCACGGAGAAATTCTCTCTATCGAAACAAGTGAAGCAGAGTCAATGCCTGGAGTCGTCGCAGTGTATACCACCCAAAATCTTGGTTTAGCTGACCGAGAAGGAGCCATGGATTTTTATGCGTCAGAAATGACTCGACCGTATCTGGCGAGAGACAAAGTTCGTTTCGTTGGAGAACCCATCGCTGTAGTTGTTGCAGAAACTGCATATCAAGCCGCTGATGCCGCCGAAAGCATCTGGGCAGACATAGAACCTCTCGATCCAGTTATTGACCTTAATGATTCCCTCGAAGCAAAAACTGTTCTCTTCGATGGGATGGAAAACAATATTTGTTGGGAAAAAGAGATAGAAGACCCAATTGACTTCTCCCAATATGAAGTTGTTATCTCACAAGACCTTGTGAACTCGCGTGTCGCTCCTGTATCAATTGAGCCGCGGGTTGCTGCAGCTACATGGGAGAATGATCGTTTGATTTATTGGGCGTCATCGCAAGGAACCCATGATTTCCGAGACGAAGTTATATCCGCTTTAGAAATTGAGAAAGAAGATATAAGAGTCTTTGTGAAAGACATCGGAGGCGGCTTCGGGGCAAAAGGTTTCGCATCTGAAGAAGAGATCATTGTCGCACAACTAGCAAGACTTTTGAAGAAACCAGTTCGTTGGACAGAGTCCCGAACCGAGAATTTAACCGGTTATGTCCACGGTCGGGCACAAAATCAAAAAGTCAAAATGGCTGGGACCTCAGACGGACGTATAAAAGCCTTCAGACTAGAAATCCTCCAAGACTGTGGGGCCTATCCAAAATGGGGGCCATATCTACCAGAGTTCACAAGACAACTTGCGTGCGGGGTATATGACATAGAACGAGTTGAATGTGAGTTCAAATCGTTGATGACAAATACCGCACCAACCTGCGCATATCGCGGAGCGGGTCGCCCCGAAGCTACCGCAGCCATAGAACGCGCAGTGGACTTATTCGCAGCAGAAATCGGCATGGATCCTGCCGAAGTAAGACGTATAAACTTCATACCGCCAGAAGCATTTCCATTTACTACAGCAACCGGAACTCTTTACGACAGTGGAGACTACGAAAAAGCATTAGACGCTGCACTTAAAGCCGCCGATTATGAAGGACTACGCGCAGAACAAGAACAAAGGCGCCAAGAAAAAAACACAAAACAACTAGGTATAGGCGTAGCTACTTATGTAGAAATCACCGGCTTCGGTGGTAGCGAATATGGGCACGTATCCTTACGCCCCGATGGAACTGTGTTGGCTACAACAGGTGCTACTCCAATCGGTACGGGACATTTCACGACCTGGGCAATGATAGTTGCGGAAAAACTAGGTATCCCTATGGAGAAAATTGAAGTTTTCCATGGAGATACCGACATTGTTCCGACTGGAGAAACAACGGGAGGGTCACGATCAGTGCAACTCGCAGGTTCTGCTATGGCAGATGCTTCCGACAAACTCATTGAAATAGCTCGCCAAAAAGCCGCTGACCTACTCGAAGCTTCTCCAGAAGACATCGTGCTAGACACCGATAAAGGGGAGTTTCATGTAGCCGGGACTCCTTCTATCTCTCACTCCTGGGCAGATATTGCAGAATCAACTGAAGATCCACTTGCTGGACTTTCAGATTTTTCACAAGAAGGAGCCACTTTCCCATTCGGTACCCATATCGCTGTCGCTGAAGTAGATCTTGAAACAGGAAAATCGACAATTCAACGAATCATCGCTGTAGATGATTCTGGAAAAATCATGAACCCACTCTTAGCGGCAGGACAAATACATGGAGGCCTAGCCCAAGGTGTAGCCCAAGCGCTTCTCGAAGAGTTCAAATATGACTCTGATGGCAATCCTCAAACTACAAATTTGGCAGACTATACAGCGATCTCAACCACCGAACTTCCTCTTTACGAGCGTTCCTTTACAGAAACGCTCTCTCCAAGTAACCCACTTGGAGCAAAAGGCATTGGAGAGTCAGGCTCAATAGGTTCCACTGCAGCAGTGCAAAGTGCGATAGTAGATGCCCTATCCCCACAAGGTATTCGACACCTTGATATGCCCCTCACTCCAGAGAAAATCTGGATGGCCCTGCAAACAGTCTGATTTCACTATGTCAACAGTTAATCCGTTTCTAATCACACGGATGCAAGACCACCAGTTTTCTATTTTCGCAGAAATGTCAACACTGGCGTTAGAAACCAAATCCATCAACTTAGGACAAGGATTCCCAGACAGTGACGGACCTACCGAAGTTCTTGATGCTGCAATTCAAGCAATCCGCGATGGGCACAACCAATATCCTCCTGATAGGGGAATAGAACAGTTAAGACGAGCAGTTGCAGAACACCAAGACCGTTTCTACGGGCAACTAGTTGATCCAAATGATGTGGTTATTTCAACAGGCGCAGCAGAATCTCTTGCGGCAGCGACATTGGCCTTGGTTGCTCAAGGAGACGAAGTCATTTTGTTTGAACCGTATTTCGATTTATATGCATCATGTATTTCTCTGGCGGGAGGAATAAGAAAGACAGTAACGCTCAATGCCCCTGATTATTCATTCAATATTGATGAATTAACTGAACAAATAACATCACGTACTCGCTTCATACTTCTGAACACACCCCATAATCCAACAGGAAAAGTATTCTCTCGCGAGGAAATGGAACAAATAGCTGAAGTCGCTATTAAAAACGATGTTTTAGTCGTAACCGATGAAGTTTATGAACACATGACCTATGACGGAAAGCAGCATATTCCAATAGCGACTCTGCCTGGCATGGCTGAACGAACACTCACTGTTTCCTCATCAGGTAAATCATTTGGACTAACCGGATGGAAGATCGGCTGGTGTCATGGTCCCACTGAGATGGCTAAAGCAGTGCATACCGTGAAACAGAACCTAACTTTTGCTAGTGGGGCGCCATTCCAACCAGCAATCGCTGAAGCGCTTGCTTTAGGAGACGACTACTTTGAAGAACTTGCAAGAGATCTTTGTGCAAAACGTGATCTAATTTCTGCTGGGTTAACTGACATCGGTCTTCAGGTTTTTCCTGCTTCTGGAACGTATTACGTTACTGCAGACGTAACACCACTTGGGTACGAAGACGGAATGAGCTTTTGTTTAGACATTCCAAAACGCTGCGGAGTGGTTGCTGTGCCTACTGATGTTTTTTATGATCACCCAACAGCAGGGAAATCCATAGTTCGCTTTGCCTACTGCAAGCAGCCTGAAGTCCTCAATGAAGCGGTAGAGCGACTATCAACTTTGAAAGCATGAAATGCAAATAGCAGCAATTCAACACGACATCGTTTGGGAAGACCCACAAGCAAATCACACGCGACTTGCTCCACTAATCGCCCAAGCCGCGGAAATAGGAACAGAGATGGTTGTGCTAACAGAAATGTATGCCACAGGATTCTCTATGAATAGTGAAGCCATAGCTGAACCTCCTGAAGGTCAATCAGTTACTTTTCTTTTGGCACAAGCAAGAAAGCACGGTCTATGGATAGCGGGTTCAGTTCCGGTCAGAGATAAACAAGAGGAAAAACCGGTAAATCGATTTGTGTTAGCTGGACCAGACGGTGAAAACCACCATTACGACAAGCGGTACCCATTCTCTTATGCACAAGAAAATGAATATTATCGAGCGGGAGACAAAGTAATTACAGTCCCGATAAACGGGATCCGCTACACACCTACTGTGTGCTATGACCTCAGATTTAATGATGCTTACTGGCCTGTAGCTCTAGATACAGACTGTTACTTAGTGGTAGCTAATTGGCCAGAAAGTCGCCGCCATCATTGGAAAACGCTTCTCGTTGCTCGAGCCATCGAGAACCAAGCTTATGTTGTGGGAGTTAACCGTGTCGGGGTAGATCCAAATGTTTCATATTCCGGTGACAGCCTTGTAATTGACCCACTTGGAGAGATTGTTGCAGAATGCCCACCCGGTATGGAAGCCACGCTTATTGCTGAAATAGATCCAAATAAAGTCGCTGAGACTCGCGAAAAATTTCCTTTCATGAATGACCGCAAATCGTGAAAAGTACACCCTCAATACTTGAACGAGCACGCCAAATCGTTGAACCTGAAATTGAAACAGCAGTCAATGGGTTATGCCCTGAACTTCTTTTCCCCGTTCGTTATCACTTTGGATGGCAAGAGATTGATGGAACACCAAGTTCAGTAAGGTCTGGGAAAGGACTGAGACCAGCATTAGCTATTTTGTCGGCAGAAGCTGTAGGGGAACCAGCAACAACGGGAGCGTTAGGTGCAGCAGCGGTAGAGCTCATTCATAACTTCTCTTTAATTCATGACGACATCATTGACGGAGACACTGAGCGAAGACACCGCACCACCGTTTGGAAGGCTTTTGGCGTTAATGATGCCGTAATTAGCGGAGACGCACTTCACACTTTGGCATTTCAAATTCTCCTTATGGATCCTTCCCCCGAGCGCGTTACCGCCTCATCTCGATTAGCTAAAGCCACCACCTTGATGTTGGCCGGCCAAGCCGCTGACATGTCGTTCAATGACCAGCCCATAGTAACTTTCGAAGATTGTGTAGCCATGGAAGCTGGGAAAACAGGAGCCCTTCTTGGTTGTGCAGCTAGCATCGGGGCGGTTTTATCTGGTGCACAGAAAAATCAAATTGATGCGTTGGACCAGTATGGACAGAAACTAGGCATTGCTTTTCAAGCAATTGATGACATTCTCGGCATCTGGGGAGATTCTGAAATTACAGGGAAACCAGCTGGAAATGACTTAAGAGAGCGGAAGAAGTCTATGCCCGTCGCATTTACACTTAGTTCAAACACCATCGAAGCAGAAGAACTAAAAGACATCTATAACAAACAAACTGATCTAAATGATGCAGAAATCAAAAGAGCCAAGGCCCTCATTGAAAAATCAGGTGGCAAAGAAAGAACCCAAGAGGAAGCCCAAAATCAGTTAAGCAGTGCACTCAAAGCATTAGAAGGTGCAGAATTTGAAGATAAACCTCTAGAAGAACTCCAAGAGATAACAGTCTTCGTTCACGAAAGAGACCACTAGAAAACTGTGTAGCCGCCGTCAACAACTATATTTTGGCCAGTGTGATAGATCGCATCTGGGTCAGAAAGAAAAATTGCGGCAGGCACCATATCGTCAGGTTCACCCCATCTTCGAACCGGCGTCCTAGCAGTTGTAGCTTCACGAAATTTGTCCCACCCATAACCATGCTCAGTCATTTCAGTTTTGGTCCAACCTGGGCTTAACGCGTTAACGCGAATACCGTGACGAGCAACTTCTACCGCAAGACCTCTAACCAAACCAAGAAGACCTGTTTTGGCCACCCCATAAGGAATGTTATTCGCTGCTCCATGCACGGCAGCAGTAGAAGCTACCGCGACCAAAGAGCCACCTTCACCGCGATCAATTAGATGATCTACTGCATGACGAAAAGTTAAAAAGACCCCGTCAAGGTCAACACCTAAAACCCGATGCCACTCTTCAAGCGAAGTTTTATGTATCGGGGACCCATCTCCCGGAACTCCTGCGTTTGCAATAACGATGTCAACCTTTTTCATATCTTCAAGTGTTTGAGAAAAAGCGGTAGCCGTAGAAGTCTCATCGCTGACATCTACAACATATGAATTCGCTGTTACTCCCTGAGAACGAAGGACGGATAGTGCTGACTCGTTTTTCTCAGCATTCCTACCCCAAATAGCGACATCAGCGCCTGCAACACCTAACCCTTGCGCTATTCCCAATCCAATGCCACCGTTACCCCCAGTGATCAATGCGGTCTTCCCCGTGAAATCTTTCATATTTATTCCCTCCTACGAGGTCGCTTAAATTGATTCAATTCTTCTTCAACAACAAAATGAAATTTACAACCAAACACATGGTCGTTTACTAGCCCAACGGATTGCATAAAGGCATACATGGTGGTTGGGCCAACAAAAGACCATCCACGCCGCTTTAAATCCTTACTTAGCGCAGTAGACGTACTTGTACTAGGAGGAATTGAAAATTCTTCTTGCCTCTTTACTTTTTCTGGTTCCCACGACCAGATATAAGCAGCGAGAGAACCAAATTCTTCTTTTATTTCCAAAACCCTGTGTGCGTTATTAATGACAGATTTTATTTTGCCGCGGTGCCTAATGATTGCTTCATTTTGTAGGAGTTGATCTACATCATGGTCTTTGAAAGTAGCGATAATTTCTGGTTTAAAGCCTTCAAAGCTGGCCCGAAAAGCTTCTCTCTTTCGCAAGATTGTTAACCAAGATAAACCTGCTTGGAAACCTTCAAGACAAATTTTTTCAAAAAGGCGGTCATCATCACTAACGGGACGCCCCCATTCAAAATCATGGTACGAAAGGTAATCCTCATGGTCTCCAGGCCACCAGCAACGGTCTATTCCATCTGCTCCAGAAATTATTTGGTTAGACAATATTTACTCCTGATGTGCCTAAATGCATGTCTTTACAGTACGCTCCAGCAACAGTTATTTGCCTAATCCACGGAGACAATCATGATAATTATTGCTGGAACAATCAACTGCGACCCTGAAAAAATGGAAGAAGCATTAGAAGCTATTCGACCACTCATGGAAGGCACCCACGCAGAAGAAGGATGCATTGATTATGTACTTAGTGCAGATCCATTAACTCCAGGAGTAATACGGATTTTTGAAAAATGGGAGAGTGACGAAGCGTTAAAAAGTCATGCGCGTGCCCCACACTTTGCAGAATTCCAAGCAAAATTAGGTAGTTGCGGAGTTACTGGAATGTCCGTAGATCGGTTTGATGGCGCTACGCAAAGCAAACTTTTCTAATCAGACAGAACATCTTTTCCGACAGGAACTCCATCAATAATTTGATCAAGATATTCTGAGAGACCCCAACCTACAGACCCATCACAGGTGTACTTTGTTAAGCCTTCCGTGATACGGGTTAACAACTCTTCACCATCAGGAGAGGTTCGGCGGTTCCGAAGAGGGATAAGTGAAGCAACCTCTCCTTTTATTTCATAGGAGCGATGGTCCGTGCTCACATTCGCAATGAGATTCGTTTGATACCACTTCTCATCCCAAGTCGTTTCAATAGAAGCCTCACGAATCAAGTGATATTCATCACCTTCTAGAACCATGCCGCCTGTTCGGGCATTAACACCGTCGGCACTAACTATGGAAATCATCATTGCGAAGTCTTCACTAAATGCCATTGGTAACCAGCGATACCAAGAAATTGCTTGCCAAAAACGAGGACCCCAAGACTTATCCCGTAGACCTAGACCATTTATCTCAAAGACTTCTTCATCAACTTTTATAACTCCTACACCCGATACATGCTGCTCATAATGAGCCTTAGAAAAAGACTGTTCAGGGTCCTGTTCAGGTTCTTCACCAGTAGTTGCATCAACTGGACGACCGCCGAACATCGGTGAGATACCTCGAAAATCAAGATCAATATTGCATTCAACTATCGGATTTTCAGTAAAAGCTAACTTTGGATTAGCCATTTGTGAAGGGTCAGAAAGCAAACAAACATTGCCGGAATACTTGACTCGGAGGTGTTTAAAGGGTTCAACCACCTCAATGCTGAGCCCACCAGCGTCAAACACGTCGTTAGTTGCAATTTTTGGTCGCTGATACATGAAACCAATACGTCCATCTGGCAAGTAAACGCAACAAGACATCTCGGCGTAACCCTCGTTGACACGGTTGCCGATTCGAAACCAACCTCCAACTTTTTTCTCATGGTCAACAACATTGAAATACATTGACTCGTTGAAATTAGAAATGGTTCCGGGATCATGATTGAACTCATCTTCTGGTTCAAGAACGATCCGTGTCGTCAAATGATTAGATTCACTCACAACACATATCTTGACAGGCTGAGACGTTTTAGGCTTGATCGGAACAAAATTTCTGAGATTTTTTAAAAAATCTCCCGTCCACCTCTATATATCGTCTAAAACCCGGTGTAAATTCAAAGTTATGGATATACGAAAAATTACAAGTGTTGCCGACATCATCCTTACAGGAGCGGCAGAAAAACCAGAAGCAGAAATGATCGTCTTTGAAGGGCAGCGCATTACCTGGCAAGAAATGAAAGATCGAGCAGGTCAAGCAGCCAACGCAATGGCAGCTGATGGAGTAGGTAACCAAGAACGCATTGCCTATCTAGACAAGAACGGTCTCGAGTATTTTGAGTTAGCTTTTGGATGCGGGTTCATAAACGCCGTTACCGTTGCTGTTAATTGGCGTTTAGCGCCACCAGAGATGGCGTACATCATCAACGACTCTGAAGCTAAAGTGCTCGTTATCCATGAAGAGTTTTCAGAACAACTCGCTGCTTTCGAATCTGATCTTGAACACGTACAGCGGATCGTAGTTATAGGAAACCATGACACGCACATCTCTTATGACGATTGGCGTAATGCGCAGTCAGCAGAATGTGAAATGACACCTGCCGGCGGCGGAGACGTATCAATGCAGCTTTACACGTCTGGGACAACAGGGCTTCCTAAAGGTGCCCAACTCACAAACGATAACTTCCAAGCATTATTCAAAGTTGTCAAATGGCAGATGACCGACGATTCCCGAAACATGGTAGTTATGCCACTCTTCCACATAGCAGGAAGCGGATGGGCCCTATTCGGTATGGGGTGTGGAGCAACGTCCATAATGATGCGTGACTTTGACCCAGTTGGAGCCCTTCAACTCATCGAAGCAGAAAAAGCCACTCACGCGATCTTTGTCCCTGCAATTTTAGGATTCTTCCTACTCGTACCAAGCGAAGGAATTGACTTAAGCACCATGGAACTCATCGCTTACGGTGCGTCACCAATCACTCAAGACGTTTTGGTTAAATCAATGGAACAATTCGGTTGCCAATACATGCAAGTTTACGGACTTTCCGAAACCACCGGAGCGGTGACCCAGTTAGATCCAGAAGACCATGACCCAGGTGGGCCACGGGAACATTTACTTCGCTCAGCTGGAAAAGCAATTGAAGGAGTAGAACTCAAAATTGTTGACGAAGAGACCGGAGAATCACTTCCTGACGGAGAAGTAGGAGAGGTTTGGATCAAAGGTAAGCAAAACATGCTTGGCTATTGGAAACTCCCAGAAGCAACAGCAGAAGCGCTACCAGGAGATGGATGGTTTCGTTCAGGAGACGCTGCCTACATTGAAGACGGATATCTCTACATCCATGATCGAGTAAAGGACATGATCATCTCAGGAGGAGAAAACGTTTATCCCGCAGAGATCGAAAATGCATTAATGGCTCATGAGGCCATAGCTGATGTCGGGGTAATTGGAGTCCCAGATGAGAAGTGGGGAGAAGTCGGCAAAGCAATGGTAGTTGTAGCGCCAGGAAGCGAAGTAACAGAAGAAGAAATCATTGCGTTTGCTCGAGAGCGACTCGCTGGGTTCAAGTGCCCACAAAGCGTTGACTTCGTAGAAATGCTTCCTCGAAACCCTTCAGGAAAAATACTTAAACGTGAATTACGTGAGCCATATTGGGAAGGCCGAGAAAGACAGGTTTAAGCGCCGCCCGCTAGCGTTACTTGCTTTAGACCCGACTAGAGTCACCCAACATGGATAGAAATTTAGAAGGAAAAGTAGCGATCGTTACTGGTGGATCCCGAGGGATAGGTCGATCAATAGCTCAAACAATGTCACAGGCAGGCGCCAAAGTGATGATTACAAGCCGCAAAGCCGACGCTTGTGAAGAAACTGCGGAAGCAATTACTAAAGAAACAGGTGG
>Ga0207993_1000072_pt1 | contig 40787 bp, 36 predicted proteins | sample ETN01SmetaG_2_FD_185791 | JGI IMG/M metagenome (GOLD analysis project Ga0207993, IMG submission 185791) | Marine microbial and viral communities from oxygen minimum zone, Eastern Pacific Ocean - ETNP2014F12-01SV265 (SPAdes) (version 2) | ecosystem: Environmental > Aquatic > Marine > Oceanic ...
TATGAAGCTGGAACAAGAGTCCCTTTTATAACTTATTGGAAAGGAAAAATTAAACCACAAGTCTCTGATGAAGTAGTAACTCAAATCGATTTCTTAAATTCATTTTCATCACTATTGGGTTCAGATACAAAATCTAAAGATGGAGTTGATTTATCAAGTGTATTTTTTGAAAATTCTGGAAAAGGAAGGGATGAACTTGTTATTGAAGCAACTTCAAGAACTGCATTTAGACAAAATAATTGGGTAATGATTCCACCTTATAATCTTCCTGCAACAAATCCTAGAGTAAATATAGAATTGGGTAATTCAAAAGACTATTTATTATTCAATTTAGATGAAGATATTTCTCAACAAAATGATTTGTCAAAAAGCAACCCTGAAAAATTAAATGAAATGATTGCTAGATATGATGAAATTTTGGGAAACAACAAAAAAAAGGCTGAAAAACTTGAACTCGAATAAATAAATGCAAATCTTAGTTACAGGTGGATTAGGATATATAGGTTCACACACTAGTGTTTTATTATTAGAAAAAGGTTATGATATAGTCGTTGTCGATGATCTTTCAAACTCTAATATTGAAGTTTTAGATAATATTTTTGAAATAACAAGTAAAAAACCAGCTTTTGAAAAAATTGATTTAAAAGATAAAAAGGCTGTTTCTAAACTTTTTCAAGATTATACATTTGATGGAATTATTCATTTTGCTGCACATAAATCTGTAAATGAAAGTGTAAACTATCCTGAAAAATATTTTTCCAATAATGTTGGCTCGCTTGAAAATATTATTGATGAGATAAAATTATTAGAGAATCCAATAAACTTTATTTTTAGCTCAAGCTGTACTGTCTACGGACAAGCTGATTCGATGCCAATAGATGAAAGTTTCCCATTAAAGGAGGCAGAATCACCATATGGTCAATCAAAAAGACAATGTGAGGAAGTTCTTAAATCTCTTCATGATTCAGGGCATAGTTTTAAAAATATTACCTTAAGATATTTTAATCCAATTGGTGCACACCCTTCAGCTTTAATAGGTGAACTTCCCCTTGGGATTCCTGAAAACTTGGTTCCTTACATAACGCAAACCGCAATTGGGAAAAGAGAGTGTTTAACTGTCTTTGGAGATGACTACGAAACAGCTGATGGAACATGTGTAAGAGACTACATTCATATTATGGACTTAGCAGAAGTACACATTACTTGTTTGGAAAAATTGATAAGTTCAAATGATGATAGTTTTTTCAAGGTATATAATGTTGGAACAGGTAAAGGAACATCTGTTCTTGAACTGATCCATATTTTTGAAAATGTTAATGATATAAAGTTAAATTATAAAATTGGAGAGAGAAGAAAAGGAGATGTGGTTACTGCTTATGCAGATACTTCAAAAATTAAAGAAGAATTAAATTGGTCAACAAAAAACAGTTTGAAAAATGCATTGAAATCAGCATGGAACTGGGAACTGAATTTAAATAAGGATGAATAAAAAAATTAAAGTTGAATCACCAGGTAGAATTAATTTAATTGGAGAACATGTTGATTATAATGGTGGTTCTGTCCTTCCAGGAGCTATAGATAAAAAAGTTGAGTTTATAGTTGAAAATATCCCTGGAAATAAATGCTTTATTGAATCAAAAACAATAAATAAAAAATTTGAATTTGACTTTTCTTCACTTGAAAAATCCTCTGAACACTGGCAAAATTATATATTAGGTACTGTTAATAATTTAATCAATAAAAAAAATCAAAGAATATCTGCCTTTTCTTGTGAAATCAATAGCAGTTTACCAATAGGAGCTGGAATAAGCTCATCTTCAGCATTAATATCTGGATTAGCATCGAGCCTAATAGAAATTAATAACCTTGAAATCAAAAAAAATGAAATTGTTGATATTGTTAGCGATGTAGAACACAACTACATTGGACTCAAGGGAGGAATAATGGATCAATTTACTATTCTAAATGGTCAAAAGAATAAATTGATTCATTTGGAGTGCCACTCTAGAAATTTTAAGTACGTGACTGCTGAATTTAAAGATTATCAGATAATTCTTTTAAATACAAACGTAGAACATAATCTCGCTAATACAGCATATAATGATAGAGTTGAAGAGTGTAACTATGCTTTAAAATTAATTAATGAAAAGTGCGGTAATAAATTTTCATCCTTGTGTGAAGTAGACCTAAACATTATTGAAAGTTTAAAGAATGACATGGATGTTAAAATATATAATAGAGCATCATTTGTAATAAATGAAAATCTAAGAACCCATGATGCAGCAATAAAACTCAATGAATTTAAATTAATGGAAATAGGAAATTTAATGTATCAATCCCATGCAGGTTTAAAAGATTTGTATGAGGTTAGTTGTAATGAATTAGATTATTTAGTTGACCTAACTAAAGCGCATGACCAGATAATAGGATCCAGAATGATGGGTGGAGGATTTGGTGGTTGTACAATAAACCTAATTCATAAAAGATTTATAGATGAGTTTATTGAAGAAGCTAGCAAAAGCTACTATGAAAAGTTTTCTATTAATTTAACCCCAATTGAAATAAATGTTTGTGATGGAGTTAAAATAAAAAACCTACAAACAGATTAGTTGTATAAACTCCTGTTATACAAGTTTAAGGCTAACTGAATATTCGAAAATCCCCTTAGGGCGCGCTCTAGCATACAGACTCACCTTTTTTAAAAAAAATAGTGTTGAGTTTACCAAATTTAATCTGCTGTAGGTAAAATTATATATTTTAATGAACGTTTTAATTTTCTAATCTTGAGTCAATTAAATTTTTTAATTCTTCTATTTTATTTCCAATCTCGACTGTTTCCTTATCATCTGAATTAATAAAAATTTTACTTTGACTTAAAATTTGTAATGCACACATTGCAAGACTATCTTGTTTATCCTTAACCGCATACTTGCTTTCATAATCATTAATCATCTCATTTATTTTTTTTGATGCTTTTCTTAGTATTTCCTCTTGTTTTTCATCTACACTCAATGGGTAAATACGATTTCCAATATTTAATTTAATTTTTTGCATTAACCCATTAAATTTAAAATACAATCATCAATATCATCAATCATTTTTCTAATTTTTTTCTTTGCCAACACACTCTCTCCATCAGGGGACATCGCATTAACTAACTTTAGAGAATCATACTTTTTTTTTAGCTCCGCATAATCTTTTTCCTTGTCTTTAAGATTTAATTGCAATAGTTGTAAATTCTCTTTAATTTTTTTATTGTCAATTTTTAAAGAATCATATTTATTTAAAAGTTCATCAATTTTATCATACAAATGATTAACATTCTTTAAAGTTTCTTTCACAATAAAATAGTATTATATAAATTTAAAGCTATATAAAATTATAAACAATTCTTTTAATTAATATCTCATTGAAAAATATAATTTTTGTTTTAATAATAATTTTTTCAATAACATTAAGCTCACAGAAAACAGCTGAAAAAGATATTGAATCCCCTATTGAATTTCCAATTCTACTAAGCGGAAATTTTGGAGAACTAAGATCTAGCGGTTTTCATTCTGGGATTGATATTAAAACTAAAGGTAAAGAAGGTGTTTTGATTAGATCAATAGATTCTGGCTATGTTTCTAGAGTACAAGTCTCAACATCCGGTTTTGGTAAAGTTATATATATAAATCATGCTAATAATTTAACAAGTGTTTATGCTCATTTAAGTAGATTCAGCGATAAAATTGAAAAAATAATAAATCAATTACAATACAAAAATAAAAGCTATGAGATAAGGAAATTTTTTAAGAAGGATGAGCTTAAAATTAGCAAAAAAGAGATACTGGGTTTCTCTGGTAATACTGGAACTTCCTTTGGTCCACATTTACACTTTGAAATTAGAAAAACAGATACTGAATTACCAATTAACCCCAGATCTTATAAGTTTAAAATTAAAGATACCATTAGACCTTATGTTAATAGCTTATATATGTATGGTATAAAAAATGGGCTATTAAAAAAAGTAAAATTAGATATAGAAAAAATTAACGATAGTACATATAGATCAAATACTATAAAAACTCGAGATACAATTGGTTTTGGTGTGATATCATATGACAGACAAAATCTAACCAATAATATTTTTGGAAACTATAAATATTCTTTGTTTAAAAATGATTCTCTTGATTTTGAATTCACTTTTGATTCATTCTCTTTCCCAGAAAAACCCATTCAGAAAGAATTTGTTGATTACGAGTTTTTTGTTTTGAATAAATCTAGAATTGTAAAGTTATTTAGTAATAAAGAAAAAAAATTAAGATTTGTTTCAAAAAACAGTAATGGTATAATTATTAATGAAAATGAAAAGGTTGATATAAAAATAAAACTTAGTGATTATGATAAAAACAACACCTATTTGGTGATTCCATTAATTGGATCAGAAAATAATTATGAATATGACAATGAAGTTGTTTTCCCAAACAATAAAATTATAGATCCTGAAAAAGGATATGAATTAGAGTTCAATGGTCATAAACTAAGTATAGATAAAAATACATTTCAAAGAAAATCTAAAATTTTATTTGAGTATGAAAATGACACTCTGTTTGCTTACAATCCTTTCATTGAAGCAATGAAAAATTTTGAAATTAATTTCTTAATTGATCAAGATTCAATAGGCCAGTATTTATCTCGAAAAAACTATGATGGTTCGTCAAGTTTTGTGTCTAACAAAATAACTAATGGTTATTACAAATTTAAAACTAAATCACTGGGGAAATTCTACATCGATTATGATACAATTTTGCCTTCAATAATCAGAAACAAAAGAATTAACTATAAAAAACAAATCCAGTATTTTATTCGTGACAAAGAAACTGGGATTAAAAGTTATGTTGGTAAAATAAATAATAAATGGGCTCTATTTGAATATGAACCTAAATTGAATAAGATTTTTTTTAAAAATGATACACTTATCAAAAAAAATCAAATAAACAGGGTTGAAATAGAAATTCAAGATCTTGTTGGTAATTCAAAAGTAGTTATTGACTCCTTACAATTTTAGCAATTCTCATCGACAAACTTTTTCAAAAAACCAACTACATAATCTACCTCATCAATCGTATTAAATTTAGAGAAAGAAAATCTTAAAGAGATCTTTTTAATATCGTTTTCAGTTTGTATTTCTGAGAGAACATGAGATGGTTTTTGACTTCCTGATTGGCATGCGCTACCACCAGAGCATGCAATACCAGCTAAATCTAATTTGAAGTTTAATAAAGTCTTTTTTTCAACTGAGATTGGGAGACATATATTTAGAATTGCATATGAGGAATTATTTTTTGAAAAATTACCATTTATTTTGCTGTTAGGAATAGATTTTTTAATAGAGTTGATAAAATGTTCTTTTATTTGAAAAACATTTTTAGAATCTTTTTCAAGGCTATTATATGACGATTCAAAAGCCTTTTTCAAACCAGCAATATTGTGTATACTTTCAGTTCCGCCCCTTAATCCTCTTTCTTGAGAGCCTCCCTCAATTAGTGGTAGTAAATTTGTACCATTTTTTACATAAATAAAACCAACTCCTTTTGGTCCATGAAACTTGTGAGCTGAGCATGTTATAAAGTCAATTTTTGTTTTACTCAAGTCCAGATTATAATGTCCAATGGTTTGAACAGTATCACTGTGAAAAAAGGCATTATTTGATTCACATAATTCACCATACTCATTCAAATCTATCATTGTACCAATCTCATTGTTTATATGCATTAAGCTAACTAAAGTCGTTTCATCAGAATTTTCAAGAAGTTCTTTGAGTTGATTTTTATCTGGATTTCCATTTTCATCAACATCAAGAAAATCAATAGAAAGTTTTTTATTTTTTGATATAGTCTCAACTGAGTTTAAAACGGCCTTGTGTTCAATTTTAGTTGAAATAATTCTTTTAACTCCCAAAGATTCAACAGCCGATTTAATAATCATGTTATTTGATTCTGTTCCTCCACTTGTAAAAATGATTTCTGAGGGTGAAACATTTAGTTTTTCGGCTATATATTTTCTTGAAAGCTCTAACAATGATTTAGAACTTCTTCCAAATGAATGAGTTGAAGATGGATTTCCAAAATTATTTTTCATTACGTCGGAAATAACAGCAATAACCTCATTACTTATTTGTGTTGTTGCAGCATTATCAAAATAAATTTTTTTCATCTGAGAATAGCTTTTCAAAGATATGGGATTTTGATTAGTTTTATATAATCTTATGATCAATAAAATATCTAGTAAAGACAATACAACATTTAAGTATATTAAAAAACTTTTAGATAAATCCTCTTTTCGAAAAAAGGAAAAAAAATTTATTGTTGAAGGGACTAGAGAAATTGATTTATGCTATAAATCAAAATTCGATATTGAATACATTTTTATATCAGATAAAAAAAGCCAAAAATTCAATTATTCAAATATTGAAACAATTTTAATAACTGAAGATTTAATAAAAAAAATAATCTATCGAGAAAGTGAAGGTGTTTTTGCAATAGTCAAAGAAAAAAAACAGCAATTAATAGATTTAAAATTAAATAGAGACGAATTAATTCTAGTTCTTGAAAATCCAGAAAAACCTGGTAATGTCGGTGCAATTATGAGAACATTCGAGGCTTGTGGTTTTAAAAATATAATAATGATTGATACAAAAATTGATATATATAATCCTAACACAATACGATCCAGTTTAGGAGCTGTTTTTCAATTAAATGTTTTTAAAATGAATTCCGAAGATATTTTTCATTTTTTAAAAAAATATGATTTTAAAGTTTATGGTTCATTTATAAAATCCAAAATTAAATTCACTGAGATAGATCTAAAAGAAAGATGTGCTTTGGTAATGGGGCCTGAAAGATCTTCCATAAGTGAAATATTTATGAAAAATTCTGATGAACTTATTAGTATTCCGATGTTTGGTAATGTTGATTCCTTAAATTTATCTGTTTCAACAGGAATAATCTTATATGAAGCTGTAAATCAGAGAAAATTCTCTTAAATTTAAGTGATGGATTTTGCTACTGATGACAAGACTGTAAACTTGCAAATAGCTAGAGAGTACAAGAGCTTATTAAAAATTAGTTATCAAACTTTAAGTGAAGATGATAAAGCTCTAATAAGGAAAGCTCTTGACGTAGCAATAGAAGCCCATAGTTCTCAGACGAGAAAATCTGGAAAACCTTACATATTTCATCCAATTTCTGTTGCCAAAATTGTAGCCTCTAAAATTGGACTTGATGCCCAAAGCATTGCCTCTGCATTATTACATGATGTTGTTGAAGACACTAAATACTCCATAGAAAAAATCGAGGAAATTTTTGGAAAAGAGATTGCTAAAATTGTTGATGGTCTTACTAAAATATCCAAGTTAAAAAAAGAAAAAATACTATCTATTCAAGCTGAGAATTTTAGAAAAATGCTTTTGACATTAAATGATGACATAAGGGTAATTCTAATAAAAATTGCTGATAGGCTTCATAATATGAAGACTCTGGATTATTTGTCTGAGGAAAAACAATTAAAGATATCATCAGAAACTTTATACATATACGCGCCTATTGCTCATAGGATTGGACTTTATGAAATAAAAACTGAATTAGAGGATTTAAGTTTAAAATACACTGACTCTGAAGTATACAATGAAATAAAAACCAGTCTTGAAAAAACTAAAGATGATCAAAATTTATACATAAGAAACTTTGCTAGGAAAATTTCGGAAAAATTAAAGTCGGAAAATCTTGAATTTAAAATAAATGGGAGATCTAAATCTATCTATTCAATTAGAAATAAGATCATCAAAAAAAATATAAGTATTGATGAGGTTTATGATCGATTTGCAGTTAGAATAATTTATGATGCTGAACCTGTTTTGGAAAAGTTAATTGCCTGGAAAATATATTCAATTGTAACAGATGTTTATAGGCCTAATCCTATCAGATTGAGAGATTGGATTTCAACACCAAAATCAAATGGATATGAAGCCCTACATATCACAGTTGTTGGACCAAATAAAAGATGGATTGAAGTACAAATTAGATCAACAAGGATGCATGAAATTGCTGAAAGAGGGTATGCAGCTCACTATAAATATAAACTTGGTGATGACAAAGAAAGTGGATTAGAAAAATGGTTAAATAGATTACAAGAAGTTTTAAAGAATCCAGACTCTAGTGCCGTCAATTTTGTTGAGGATTTTAAACTTAATTTATATTCTGATGAAATATTTGTTTTCACACCCGAGGGAGACTTAAAATCTCTTCCAAAAGGATCTACTGCTTTAGATTTTGCATTCCACATACATTCAGGTTTAGGACTTAGAACTCGTGGAATAAAGGTAAATGGGAAAATTGTGCCACTAAACTTTAAATTAAGTAGTGGCGAACAAGTTCAAATAATAAAAAGTAATAATTCCAAACCAAGTGCAAGTTGGTTAGATTTTGTAATTACATCAAAAGCTAAATCTGCGATAAGATCCTCAATCAAAGAAAATAAAAAACAAATTGGCGAAGAGGGTAAAGAAATACTGAGAAGAAAACTTAAGCAACTGAAGATAAACTTTAATGAAAATAACATTAATAAAATTCAAAATTTCTTCAATCTGCAAACCTCATTAGATTTATTTTACAGAATTGGTATTGGTACAATTGACAATAGTGATCTTAAAAAGTACGCTAATTCACAGAATGCAATTATAAAATTTTTCAGAAGAAAAATATCAGATAAACCATTAAATAAATCAAATGATACTATCAGCACAACTTATGATCAATTAGTTTTTGGAAATAACGACGAAAGACTTGACTATACATTGTCAAATTGTTGTAGCCCTGTTGCTGGTGATAAAGTTTTTGGATTTGTCACTGTTAATGATGGTATAAAAGTTCATAAATATGATTGTAAAAATTCAATAAGTATGCAATCAAAATTTGCTTATAGAATCTTAAAATGTAAATGGATTGATTCTACTCAACATGATTACACATCTAAAATTCAAATAATAGGAATTGATAATATTGGACTTGTTAACCAAATAACAACAGTCATTTCTGAAAACCTAAGCATCAATATGAGAAAAATGTCTTTTGACACCGAGGGTGATACCTTCAAAGGTTCAATTACTTTCAGAGTTAAAAATAAAAATATTGTTGACAAGTTAATTCAAAGGATAAAAAAAATTAAGGGAGTTTATAAGGTTGTTAGAGATTAATATTTAATTTAGATGAAGATTAAAATGACTGAAAAAACAAAAAACAATCAGCAAGTCGTAAAAGATGTTTTCTCTAAATATCTCGACTCTAAATCCCACAGAAAAACACCAGAAAGATATGCCATACTAAAAGAAATTTATGACCTTGAAGATCATTTTGATATTGAATCCCTATATGATCTTATGAAAAGAAAAAAATACAGAGTCAGTAGAGCAACTCTTTATAATACAATTGAACTACTTTTAGAATGTCATCTAGTTAGAAAACATCAATTCGGGACTACTCAAGCTCATTATGAAAAATCATACTTCGATCGACAACATGATCATATAATTTTAACTGATACAGGTGAAGTAATTGAATTCTGTGATCCTAGAATACAAAATATAAAGGAAAGTATAGAAGATATTTTTAATATAAGTGTTGATAAGCATTCTTTATATTTCTATGCTTCAAAAAATAAAAAATGAAAATAGACTTAATTTTAGGCCTTCAATGGGGAGATGAAGGAAAAGGAAAAATTGTTGATGTTTTAACTGAGGATTATAATATTATAGCCAGGTTTCAAGGAGGACCTAACGCAGGACACACGCTCGAATTTGACGGTATTAAACATGTTCTACATACCATTCCCTCAGGAATTTTTCATGATAATAAATTGAATATAATTGGAAATGGTGTTGTAATCGACCCTGTTATCCTAAAAACTGAAATTGATAAGTTACATGAACTTGATGTTGATTTGAGTAATAAACTCATGATTTCGAGAAAAGCTCACTTGATATTACCAACTCACAGGTTAATAGATAAAGCATCTGAACTTTCAAAAGGTAAGAAAAAGATTGGATCAACTTTAAAAGGAATTGGTCCAACTTACATGGATAAAACAGGAAGAAATGGTCTCAGAGTTGGAGATTTAGAGCTAGATGGATGGGAGGAAAAATTAAATAACCTGATAAAAAAACATCTTAATCTTGTTAATAATTTTAATGTAGATTTTGATTTTAACATACAAGAACTAACCGATGAATTTACAGAATCAATAAAATTTCTTAAAAAAATTAAATTTATTGATAGTGAACATTTTTTGAATAAATCAATTGATGAAGGAAAAAAGGTATTAGGAGAGGGTGCACAAGGATCTTTGCTTGACATAGATTTTGGAACATACCCATATGTAACCTCGTCAAATACAACCTCTGCTGGAGCGTGTACAGGACTTGGAATTGCACCTAACAAGATAAATAAAGTTTATGGCATTTTTAAGGCATACACAACAAGAGTTGGAAGTGGCCCTTTTCCGACAGAATTATTTGATTCTACAGGTGAAAGAATGGCAAAAATTGGCAATGAGTTTGGAGCTACTACTGGCAGACCAAGAAGATGTGGATGGCTTGACCTTGTATCATTGAAACACTCCATAACAGTCAATGGTGTAACAGATCTAATTATGATGAAAGGTGATGTACTTTCTGGTATTGATAAAATAAAAGTTTGTACTAAATATAATTACAATGGAGAGGTTGTTGATTACATGCCTTTTTCTATTATGGATGAAAATATTGAGCCTATCTATGATGAAATTGATGGATGGGAGGAGGATATCACTCAAGCAAAATCATACAATGATTTACCATTAAATTTTAAAAATTATGTTGCATTTCTTGAGGATAAACTAAATTTAAAAATTAAAATTGTTTCAGTTGGACCCGATAGAAAACAAACAATATTCGTATAGGTTTATCTTAACTTATATTCTATTATCAATTTTTTTTTCAATTAGTCTACAATCACAAGAGAAAAATATTGAAATAAAGAGTGCAGGTTCTTTTGATAGAAATGAGTCTCTTTTTCCTGATGGAAATATTCTTAGTGAGAGTAACACTAAAAAAGTTCACCTAAGGCATGATGAAATGGATATCTTTTCAAAAAAATCTATTTTTTTTCAAAAAAGAAACTCATTTATTGCAACAGGTAGTGTTCATGTAATGCAAGGTGATTCAATTAACCTATTTTGTGATTCATTGAATTATGATGGATTAACTAAAAAATTTTCAAGCTATGGTTCAGTAAGGTTCATAAATGATGAAATGGAATTGAATTCTAGCGTTCTATTTTTTGATAGAAATATAAACGAGATATTTTTTAATGAGAATGGAAAAATAATTGATAGTTTATCTACAATTGAAAGTAAAAATGGTAAGTACTTAATTGATCAAAAAAAATATGAATTTGAAGAAAATGTAATAATAGATAATCCAGATTATAAAATAAGATCCAACATGATGGATTATTTTATAGATTCAGAACAGGCTTATTTTTTCAAACAATCAACTATTAAAACTGATAGTTATACTATTTTTTGCAATGAAGGTTTTTATGATACTAAAAAGAAAATTGGAATATTTAAGAATCAAGCCAATGTTAGAAATGATGAGAGAACTATTTATGGAGATAGTATTTATTTTAATGATAATCTTCAATATGCAAGTGCTTCAAAAAACATCAGGATTATAGATCAAGAAGAAAATTTAGTTATTAAAGGTGAGTATGCAGAGGTTTTTGAAAAATTAGATTCTGCACTAATTACCAAAAACCCCATTGCAATTAATATTACCAAAAGTGATTCTCTTTTTATAAAAGCAGATACTCTTATCTCAATTGGGAAAAAAGATAAAAGGAAAATAATTGGTTATTATAATGTTAAATTTATTAAAGGATCAATGAGTGGAAAATCTGATAAAATTGAAATTGATAAATTTTTAGGTCTTACAACATTTAGCAGAAAAAAATTAACAAAACGTCAAATTCAAATTTTAACTGAAAATGAAATCAATAAGCTTAATCCAATAATATGGGATGGTAATAGTCAAATAAGTGGTGATGAAATTATTTTAAAAGAAGATTTGGAAAAGAATGTAATTGATTCCCTAAAAATATCAAATAATAGTTTTATTGTTGAGATTGATACAATTAGCAAAGGAAAAAATTACAATCAAATGAAAGGAATTAAATTATTTGGAAAAATAATTGACAACAAACTAAATAAAGTTAAAATTGATAAGAACGCTGAACTAGTTTATTATATGTATGACGAAAATCAAGAACTTATTGGAATCGATAAGGCAATTGCCAGTTCTATTTTAATTTCCTTCAAAGAAAATGGTATAGATGATATAATTTTTTTCAACCAACCAGAGGGAGTTTTATATCCAGAAGATCAACTTGAGGAAAATCAAAAAACGCTTTTTGGCTTCATCAATAGATTTGAAGAAAGAATCACCAAAGAAGAAAAATTTTAATTAATTGATCGATAAATTCAAAAACTTTCAGGCTCAAATTGTTCCAAACCCTTTATCAATCGAAGTTGTAAAAGCTGAGGGCTCTTATATACATGGAAAAAATAAAAAATATTTAGATTTTGTTGCTGGTGTCTCTGTGTGTAATATTGGTCATAGCAACAAGAAAGTTTTCAGAGCAGTTTCAAATCAACTAAAAAAATACTCACATGTAATGGTTTATGGGGAATTTGTTCAAGAGCCTAGTGTGAATTTATGTGAACTACTAGTAAGAAATTTACCAGATAACCTCAACTCAGTTTACTTGACCAATTCTGGAACAGAAGCTGTTGAAGCTGCTTTAAAAATTAGTAAGCGAATTACTGGGAGGTCAAAAATAGTTTCAGCAAAGAATTCATATCATGGTAGTACTCATGGATCATTAAGTGTTTCGGGCTATGAAAGCAGAAAAAGAGCATATAGACCTCTCTTACCTAACATTGAATATTTAGAGTTTAATTGTGATGACCTATCTGTGATTGATGGAAATACTGCTTGTGTAATTTTAGAAACCATACAAGGTGGAGCTGGATTTATAACTCCTGAGAATAATTTTTTAATTAAAGTAAAAAAAAGATGTGAAAAGGTTGGAGCTCTAATGATTTTAGACGAACTACAAACTGGCCTTGGGAGAACTGGAAAACTATTTGCTTTTGAACACTACGAAATAAGTCCAGATATTTTATTACTGGGAAAGGCCCTTGGTGGTGGCTTCCCTATTGGAGCAATGATTACAAAAAAATCTAATATGGATTTACTGCAAAAAAATCCAATTCTAGGACACATAACCACATTTGGTGGACATCCAGTAATTGCAGCTGCAGGATTTGAGACTCTTTCTATCATAATTAAGAATAAATTATCCAAAAAAGCAATTGAGAAAGAGAATCTTTTTAAAGAACTATTGGTCCACCCATTAATCAATGAAGTAAGGAGTAAAGGTTTAATGATTGCATTAATTATGAAAAATAATGAAATAGCCAATCAGTTGGTAATCAATTCTTTAAATAATGGGCTTATATTATTTTGGTTACTTTATGAAAAAAGGGCTGTAAGAATAACTCCTCCTCTAACAATATCAAATTCAGAAATAAAAAAGGGCTGTAAAATAATTTTATCTGTTCTTGACTCAATCTAAAATGTTAATAAATTTTTAATAAAGTTAATTTGAAAAAATATTAACTCTTGAGATAGTATATATTTTTAAACAAAAATATTTGTATGCAATCTAATAATAATGATTTAGTTGACAAGTTTGAAAAAATGATTCATTCAGACTCCTCTATTTTTTTAGATACCGACGAAATCGAGGAAATAATTCTTTATTACTTTAATGACGGAGATATTAGTATGGCTCAGAAAGCAATAGATCTTGGGAACAGCTTATATCCTAAATCAATCAATATTAGTATTTTACACTCTGAAATTCTTCTATTAAAAGGTAATTTAAATGAATCATATGAACTCATAGAAAATTTATTAGAATTTAATCAAAACAGTCAGGATCTAGTTTTTCAAAAAGCAAAAATTCTTAATAAAATGAAAAAATATATGGATTCAATTTCCATATTGAAAAATATAACCTATAGTGATCAATTAAATTTTTTCATATTAGACCTACTTTTAAAAAATTATATGAATGTTGAAGATTATGATAATTCGATAGAAATTTTAATCAAAATACTAGTCATATACCCGGAGGACAAAAATTATTTTGATAAATTAATCTCATGTTTTAATCTATCATCAAAAGAAGATGAAGCAATCGATTTTCTAAATGATTATCTCGAAAAAAACCCATATTCTGCAAATGCATGGTTCGAGATTGGTAAACTATATTTTAAAAAAAATAAAATTAAAGAAAGTATAGCGGCTCACGAATTTGGAGTAATCAGTGATGAATCATTTTCATCATGTTATATAGAACTTGGTAAAATTTATGAAAAAAAAGAGGATTATAAAAAGTCCATTTATTACTACAAAATAGTAAACAATTTAAATAAAGACTCATCGTTTAGTCTTTACAGACTTTCCAGATGCTATGAAAAAGTTGGGGATTATGACAACGCGTTAAAATACTTAAATGTTATAATTGAAAAAGATCCATTGTATGAAAAAGCATGGATTTCAATTGCTAAGTATTATTTAAGAAAAAACGACCATGATAAAGCCATTGAAAATCTTAATAAAGCTTTAAATATAATTTCAAACAATTATTAGTAGTTTTACTTCTGTGAAGTTAACTAATAATTATTATCCAATTATTTTATTAAAGGGTATGTTAATGGGAATAGCTGATTTAATCCCAGGTGTTTCTGGTGGAACAATAGCACTAATAACTGGAGTTTATAAGGATTTAATTTCTGCATTAAATAATATAAGTCTCAAAAATATTTTTAAAGATCTATTAAAAAACTTTAAGTCAAATAAATTTGATTTTTTGAGTGTTCTTGGACTAGGCATTATTTTAAGTATCATTTTATTTAGTAAACTAATTTTATTTCTTTTAGAAAATTATAATAATCAAATCAGTTCATTTTTTTTTGGACTAATAATTTGTAGTGTTTATGTTTTGTTAAAAAAAGTTAAACCCATTAAAATATTAGATATTATCCTTCTTTTATTTTCTTCTTTTATAATTTACCAGCTCTTAAAAATAAATGCATTTGAAAAGGAAATAGATATCACCTACATTTTCATGTGTGGTTTTTTATGTTCTAGTGCAATGATATTACCCGGAATTTCGGGCTCTTATATTTTACTAATATTGGGAGCCTATCAATTTATGTTGAAAAAACTAAATACTGTTTTTTTAAATGACTCTGACTCTCATTTATATATAATAGCATTCGTTTTAGGTGCAATTAGTGGGGTTTTAATTTTTTCCAGAGTAATAAAATGGCTTTTTAAAAATTTTGAAAATAAAACCTTGATAGTTATGATTGGATTTATTTTGGGTTCTGTAACAAAAATTATTCCTTATAATAACAAAGATCAGGAAATCATAGGTGTCTATGATTTTTTCGTTAGTGATATGTCGTTGATTTTTTGGGCTTTTCTTGGCTTTTCAGTTATCATAATTCTTAACACAATTAGTAAAAAAAATGAGATACAATAGAGATTGGAATAAGGTAAGTTCTTTAGAGATTTTTTTACATGGTATTATTATGGGCTCGATTAATAAATTACCTGGAATTTCCGGTGGGCTATATTCATTAATAATTGGCTTTTATAGCCATTTAATGCAATCAATAAAATCTTTGAACTTAAAGAATTTTAAAATTCTTAGATACAATGGAGGTAAAAAATTCATGAAAAAAATCAATGGTAATTTCCTTCTTTTCATTTCATTTGGAATGATTATGAGTTATTTTTCAACCTCCAAAATTCTTGATTATTTTTTGATTAAAAATGAACTTTACGTATGGTCTGTTTTTTTTGGTTTAATAATTGGTTCTCTATACATTTTAATAAAAAGAATTGAAAAGACAGATATTAAAACGATCTTATATTTAGTTTTTGGATTATTATTTGGAATATTTATTAGTTTGAGTGAACCACTTTATGAAAACAGGAACTTATTGTTTGTATTTTTTTGTGGTTTTATAAGTATATGCGGTATTACAATTCCTGGACTATCAGGCTCATTTTTACTCATTTTATTAGGAAACTATAAATTATTATTAGTTGACTCAGTAAATAATTTTTATAATTTAATATCAAATTTATTTTACTCATCGGATGAAAAACTAATTGTCGAAAATGAGTTGATAAATATCTTAATGATATTTTTTGTTGGTTCAGTTATAGGACTTATTATTTTATCTAAATTTTTAACATTTTTAACTAAAAACTATCCCAATCAATTGGATCATCTAATAATAGGTTTTGTTTTGGGGACATTATCAATTGTTTGGCCATGGAATCAAATAAAAAATAATATTGATTTAATTGAAATTTCATCTGGCACAAACTCATTTGCAATTGTTTTGATTCTGATTGGATTAATTTTAACAGTTATAATTAATAATTATGTCGATGAAAAAAATATACGGACTAATAGGTAGAAATATAGATTATTCCTTTTCGGCAAAATATTTCAGTGAAAAATTTAAGAATGAAAAAATTATTGATTGTGAATATAAAAATTTTGATTTAGCTAGAATTGAAGATTTTAATAATTTAGAAATTTCTAAGATTAACGGATTAAATGTCACAATACCTTACAAAGAAAAAATAATTCCATACCTAGATAAAATTGATAAATCTGCAAGTGAAATTGGTGCAGTTAATACAATTGCAAAAAAGAATAATAAATTAATTGGTTACAACACTGATTACCTTGGGTTCACTAATAGTTTTAAAAATAATTTGAATTTTAATAATGCTCTAATATTGGGAACTGGAGGAGCATCAAAAGCAATACAATATGCTCTTAATATTAAAAAAATAAATTTTGATATTGCTTCACGACAAAAAAATATAAAATACAAGAGCTACAAAAAAATTAATGAGAGTTTGAATGAGTATGATTTAATAATAAATACTACACCGATTGGAACATATCCTAATATTTCTGAAAAACCTAAACTTAATTACAGTCTATTGAGTGAAAAACACTTTTGCTACGATTTAATTTATAACCCAAAAAAATCAAGTTTTCTTATTGAATGTGAAAAAAAAGGAGCTAAAACAATTAACGGATTGGAAATGCTTCAATCACAAGCAGAGGAAAGTTGGAAAATTTGGAATAGTATGAGTTAATAAAATATTATTAACTTAAAGCTATATTTTTATGTCCAATTCAAAAAAAAATATAGTTTTTGACTTAAAAAAGAATTTTCAAGAAAAAAATTCCCTGATTAATAGATTAAAGGATCTAATTAATTCAGAATTATCAAATGTTGATAAATTAAAAGATTTTAAATCCATAAGAGAAAAATGGATAAAGATTGGTAAAGTACAAAGTCATTTATCATTTGGATTAAATAACTCTTATAAACATCACATTAAGCTTTTTTATGATTATTTATATCTCGATAAGGGCATCAAAGAAAAAGACCAGGAGCATAATAAAAAAATAAAGGAGAGCATTCTAGAGGAGGCTAATAGATTAAAGTCATATGGTGATAAATTAAAGAGCTACAGAGAATTACTATTGTTAATCAAAAAATGGAATTATTTAACAGGTCCAGTGAAGGGTGATCTAGAAAAAAAGATGAATGATAAGTTTGACTCTATAATTCAAGTTATTAAGGAAAATAAAAAAGACTATTTGAAGAACAGAGATAAACATGATAAAAAGAATATAGAGATAAAAAAAGATCTAGTTGATAATTTTAAAAAATTAATGAATGAAAAGCATGAAGAAAAAAATGAATGGATAAAAAAAATAAATCAAATAGAAAAAATTAAAAATGAATTTATTGGAATGGGACCAATAAAATCATCTGAGAATAATGAAATTTGGAAAGAATTTAAATCAATAAATAAAGAATTTATTAAAGAAAAAAATCTTTTTTTTAAAAATCTGAAAAAAACCTACAGTGAAAATATAAAAAAGCAAATCACTTTAATTGAGGAATGTAAAAAATTAAGCGAGTTAGAAAAAATTAAAATTTCAGATTTACAAGATCTAAAAAAAAGGTTTAAGGAAATTAAAAATGTACCATTCAAAAGGAATAAAGAAAATTGGAATATTTTCTTAAATGAATACAATATTTGTTACAGTAAAATTGACCAATTAAAAAAAGAGAAAAGTGAAAAAGATAAAGAAATTATAAAGCAAAAAAACAGATTAATAGAAAATTTGAAAAATAATTTTTCAATTGAAAACATCACTACTACAATTGATGAGTGGGCTAAAATTCAAAAGAAAAATTCATCCAATGATTTATTGGATTTAATAAAACTTTTAAATAAGGAGTTGAATAATTTAGGATTAACTAAAAATGAAATTGAATCTCATGTTTTAAAAGTTAAGACCAAGCTAATGGATGATAATGAAAAGAACACAGAAAAAATTAAACTGAGAAAAAAAATTGAGGATTTAAGTAAACAGATATCTCAACTCGAAAATAACTTAAACTTTATTAAGAAAGGATCGGATAATAAGGTTTTAGATGGTGTTTATAGTGATATTGAAAAATTAAAAACACAACTACAAAAAAATGAAAAAAAATACACACTCATTAAATAATAATTAATCCATTTTTTTTACCATCTCCCAAATAGAATTTACCTCATTTTCATCTAATTTATCAATAGTTGTTTTTTTATTTTCAATAATTTCTTCAAGTTTTTTGTATCTACTTATAAACTTGTTGGTAGATTTTTTCAAGGACTCATTTGAATCAATTCCCTTATGACGAGAATAATTAACTAATGAAAATAAAAGATCTCCAAACTCTTCTTCAATTTTTGATTTTTCTTTGTCAATTAATGCTTCACTAAATTCATTATATTCCTCAATTACTTTATTTATTGAATCATCAATATTTTTAAAATCAAAACCTACGGCGGCTACCTTTTCCTGAACTCTACTTGTTCGAATCAAAGTTGGTAAATTATTTGGAACACCATCAAGAATCCCCTTATTTGATTTTTTTGATTTTAGTTTTTCCCAATTTTTTTTAACATCATCTTCATTATTAACTTTTTCATCAGAATAAATATGTGGATGTCGATATATTAATTTTTTAATTAAGGATTCAACAACATCATCAAAGTTGAATTGGTTTTTTTCAGAGGCAATTTTTGAGTAGAAAACTACATGAAGAAGCAAATCCCCTAGCTCTTCTTTTATTTCATTATAATCTTCTTTATCAATAGCCTCGATCAACTCATAAGCCTCTTCAATAGTCAAAGTCTTTAAAGAGTCTAAAGTTTGTTTTTTATCCCACGGGCATTTTTCCCTTAAGTCATTCATAATTTGAATTAAATCTTCAATTGAATACTTCATGTTTTTAATTATTTTGAGAATTTCATAGGATAATTAACATCAATTTGTCCACGAGAAATTTTATTTAATTTTTTTTGAATCAAAGTCCTTTTGAATTTTGATATTTTATCAGTGAATAAAACACCTTGAATATGATCATATTCGTGAAGAATTACCCTTGATAAAATTCCATTAAAATCTAAAGAGTGTGAATTAAATTCTTCATCAAAAAAATCAATTTTAATAGAATCAAATCTTTCAATATCTTCCCTTATATCTGGGATACTTAAACACCCCTCATTGAAACTACATTTTTCATCATTTAAAAAAGTTACTGTTGGGTTTATAAAAACTCTTTTCAAGTTTTTTAATTCATAATCTGTTACTTCCTTTTCTTCAAAAAAAGGAGAAGCATCAATTATAAATAATTTAATTTGTCTACCAATTTGAGGTGCAGCTAAACCTACACCCTCAGCATTATACATAGTATCCCACATATCACTTATTAGCTCATTTAAGTTTGGATAGGATGAGTCAATATCAACACATTTTTTTTTTAAAATTGAGTTTCCATATGAAAGAATTGGTAATATCATTTATTTCTTTTTAAAAATGATTCTAATATTAATGATGCACTAACTTTATCTAAGTTTCTTTTATCGATTCTTAACTTCCTTTTTTTTGTTACTTGATTTATATAAATCTTAGACAATTTAGATGTAAACCTTTCATCTTCCCTTTCAATTATCAAATCTGGTATATTTAATTTTATTTTTTTTATAAGCTTTTTTATTGATTCCTCTATTTCAAAAAAATTGTTTTTATTGTTTTTAGGTTCACCAATTACCAAAATAGAAATATTTTCTCTTGCAATTATCTCCACCAAATAGTTGATTATTTCGTTTGTATTAATGGTATCTAGTGGAGATGCAATCAAACGTAAATCATCGGTTATTGAAATACCACATCTTTTTTCTCCATAATCAAGACCCAAAATTTTACTCATAAGACAAAATTAACCATAATCTAAATAACAAAATATATATTCGAACGATAGATTATATTTGTATAAAAATTATCATGAAAGAATTAATTGAATCAGCTTGGGAGGATAGGTCATTACTTGAAAAGGATGCAACTAAGAATGCTATACTTAAAACTATCAACCTATTAGATAAGGGTGAAATTAGAATTGCTGAAAAAAATAATGGAACGTGGTCTGTTAACCAATGGATAAAGAAAGCTGTTATTCTCTATTTTCCAATAATGAAAATGCAATCAATTGAAATTGGACCATTTGAATTTCATGATAAAATACCCTTAAAAACAGGTTTTAAAGAAAAAGAAATTAGAGTAGTTCCGCATGCAGTCTGCAGATACGGATCTTTTATAGAAAAGGGTACAATACTAATGCCTAGTTATGTCAATATAGGAGCACATGTTGGTTCAGGAACTATGGTAGATACTTGGGCAACGGTAGGAAGCTGTGCTCAAGTTGGTAAAAATGTGCATATAAGTGGTGGTGTGGGAATTGGAGGTGTACTAGAGCCAGTACAAGCCTCACCTGTTATAATTGAAGATAATGTTTTTTTAGGCTCTAGGTGTATTGTTGTTGAGGGAGTTAGGGTCGAAAATGAGGCAGTACTGGGAGCTAATGTAGTTTTAACCGCTTCAACTAAAATTATTGATGTAACTGGAGATGAACCAAAATATATTAAAGGTTATATACCTGAAAAGTCTGTTGTTATACCTGGCTCTGAGCCAAAAAATTTTAAAGCTGGAACCTTTAATGTACCATGTGCTTTAATTATTGGAAAAAGAAAGGAAAGCACCAATAAAAAGACATCTCTAAATGATGCATTAAGAGATTTTAAAGTCTCTGTGTAATCATTCAAGTCTAAATTTTCAATGATTGAAATAGAAAAATGCCTTAAAGTAATTAAAAGCGGTGGAATTATCCTCTATCCTACTGATACCATATATGGCTTAGGTTGTGATGCATATAATTTAAACGCAATAAGAAAAATTAATATTATAAAGGGAAGTGACCCAGAAAAACCACTGATTTATTTAATGAATGATTTGAATATGGTGAAAAAATATGTTGAAAATATACCTGATTTTGCTGTTGATTTTCTTTTACGTAAAAAACCTACCACATTAATTTTTAAAAATTTAAAATCTACAAAATTATCAGGTGATTCCATTGCAGTAAGAATTCCTAAAAATAAATTTTGTCTCAATATAATTTCTAGATTAAATAATCCTATTACCTCAACTTCCGCGAATATAACTGGATTACCATTTCCAAAAAGTATTCATGAAATTGATAATATAATCATTGATCAAGTTGATTATTTTGTAAAAACTGATAAAGTTAGTAAGTTAAACCCCTCAAGTATAATTGAGATTAAGGATAATTTAAGTTTTGAAAAAATTAGATAGTTTTTAATGAAAAAGCTCAGTGCCGAAAATATTAATATTTCAGTAATTAACTTAATTTCTGATGTTGCTGAAAAAGAAAATGTAGAAATATATTTAGTTGGTGGTTTCGTAAGGGATTTGATACTTGAGAGAAAGTCAAAGGATATTGATGTCTTAGTTATTGGAAATGGAATAGATTTTGCAAAGATTGTTGCAAAAAAAACAAATGAGAGAATACAAGTTTTTAAAAACTTTGGAACTGCTATGTTAAAGACTAAAGATTATGAAATTGAATTTGTTGGGGCTAGAAAAGAGAGTTATAATTCTGACAGTAGAAAGCCCACTATTGAGGAAGGAAACTTAGAAGAAGATTTATCGAGACGTGATTTTACAATTAATACACTAGCTATTTCACTCAACAAAAAAAACTATGGGGAAATAGTAAACTTATTTGATGGTATTAATGACATAAAAAGAAAGATAATTAAAACACCAAAAGACCCTCAAGTCACATTTCATGACGACCCGCTAAGAATGTTTAGAGCGGCTAGGTTTGCGTCGCAACTAAATTTTAAAATTGATAAAGAGAATATTGATTTCATTAAAAAAGAAAAAAATAGAATAGACATCATTTCAAAGGAGAGAATAAATATTGAGCTGAATAAAATTTTAATGTCTGATAAGCCATCCATTGGATTTAAGGCGCTCAACGATACTGGGTTACTAAATATAATTCTTCCTGAAATTTATGATCTACACGGAGTAGATGAGATTGAAGGAAAAAAACATAAAGATAACTTTCATCATACTTTAAAAGTAGTTGATAATATTTGTGAAAAAACTAATAAGCTGTGGCTAAGATGGGTTGCTTTACTACATGATATCGGAAAACCAAAAACAAAAAAGTTTCATAAAAAAATAGGTTGGACATTTCATGGACATGAATATGTTGGAGCTAAGATGGTAGATAGAATATTTAAAAGACTAAAATTACCTTTAAATGACAAGTTGAGTTATGTTAAAAAACTCGTTTCACTAAGTTCAAGACCAATAGTACTTTCTTTGGAAAGTATTACTGACTCAGCGGTTAGAAGATTAATTTATGATGCTGGTGAAGATATTGATGATCTTCTAACTCTATGTGAAGCAGATATAACAACAAAAAATGAATATTTACAAAAAAAATATCTTAATAATTTTAAAATTGTTCGAGAAAAAATAAAGCTAGTTGAAGAAAGAGATCATATTAGAAACTTCCAACCACCTGTTTCTGGTGAGGAAATTATGAATTATTTCAATTTAAAACCATGTAAAGAAATAGGAATAATAAAAGACTTCATTAAAGAGTCGATTTTAAATGGTGATATAACTAATTCTTATGATGAAGCTAAAGAATTGATGATAAAAAAAGGTAAAAATTTAGGATTAAGTGTAAATGAATAAAAATTTTATTTTCTTTAGTAAACTTTCGCTTGTTTTAGTGCTGTTTGTTATTCTTGCTGGTTCACTAGTTAGAATGACTGGAAGTGGAATGGGTTGTCCAGATTGGCCAAAATGTTTTGGATATTTAATTCCACCAACAAATATTGAAAAAATCACTTGGAAACCTAATCAAACTTATAATAAAGGGGTTATGATTCTGCATGATAAGAAGTTTTTTAATTCGAAAAATAAATTTATATCAAAAAGTAGTTTTGAATCTAGTAATTGGATTCCTTACACAAAGCATGATTATACTAAATTTAACCCTGTCAACACGTGGTTTGAATTTGTAAATAGATTGATTGGGGCGATTGCTGGATTTTCTACTTTAATTATGTTTTTTTTATCGACTTATGAATTTAAAAGAAATAAAAAATTAACTTTTTTATCTGGCTTAGTTGTCTTGTCTATGGGTTTTCAAGCATGGCTAGGGAAATTAGTCGTTGATTCCAACTTATCGCCATATAAAATTTCAATACATATGTTAATGGCAATTGTTATAGTTTGTTTATTAATTTATATTATAAAGAAGGCTGATGCTAAGTATTAAATTTTTAAAAAGACTAATTGCTTTTTCAATGTTTGTGATGTTAATTCAAATTTTAATTGGATTAAAAGTCCGAGAATTTATTGATATTAAAATTGATTTATATGGCTTTGAGAATAAAAATTTATGGTTATCAAATCCTGAACTAAATTTTTTTATACATAGAAGTTTTTCAATTTTTATACTTATATCAAATTTCCTTTTATTTTATCTTGCTAAAAAACTTAACACAAATACTAAATGGATAACAATAATTTTGGTTCTTATCTTTTCTGAAATAATTGCAGGTGCATCGATGTATTACTTTTCATTCCCTCTGCTTTCTCAGCCTCTTCATCTTTTGATAGCAATTTTAATTTTTGGAGCACAATTCTTCTGGTTTCTTACCATTGAGGACTAATTTGTTCTAAGCATTGAATGATTTTCATAGTTGTTTATCATATACTCTATTGAACTTTCCATAATGTCACCCATTGATTTTGAGAATTTAAATCTATTATCGTGTGTTAAATGATAAATTTGTCTTGTAAGGTTTTGAACATTTTCATTTGATGACAATATATCTTTTTTCATTTTGCTAAGTAAGCTGTCAACTCTTTCTTTTGAACCTAAAATTCTTTTAACAATTATTGCTCTTTCCTCCGCTTTGTATTGATTTATTGAGCTGTTTATTAATCTGTCTTTTATTAATTCGACAATTCTTTTATTTTCTTTATATAGTTGTGGTCTATAAACTGAAAAATCCCCCTCATAAGATTGTTGATCAAAATCTATTGCTCTAATCTTATATACAACTTGATCAAAATCATGTGTAGGTATTATAACATAATTATAAGCCCTCATGTCTCCAAGTAATCTAATCATACACCTTTCGCTAAACTTTACGAATTCTTTTGCAATTTGTGATTGTTCTCTCTTTGAACATTTATTTAAATAATTATTAAAAAAATCATCACCAGGTATACCAGTTATATGTTCTTCAATTAGTGTTTTGTTATAAACAATAAAATTTAAATTGTATGGTGAAGTTATGTGTTCAAACTCTAGTCCATAAACTCTCGAGGAATCAGCTAGTTTTACATAATAATAGGTAAAGTTATCATTTAAACTATTTCTTATTTTAATTCTAAATGGATTAGAATTGCCAAAAGTGCAATAATCAATAGCATCTACAATCAGAAAATCAAAGCTATCATTACTTCCGTCTGAGTAAAGTAAATTATATACAGTTTTAAGATTATTTTCAATTTCAACTCTCTCACTATCATTAAAAAAAACTCTTTGCCATAGAGTATCAGCATCCTTTTCATCAGTAACCTTAACTGATCCAACATATCTTAATAAATCTGAATATTCAATTGGTATTTTTTGGACTCTTTTATATGTTTTAAGATACTCATCTAAATGATCTGAGATCTTGTATGAAGGTTTTTTTCTAGAAATTTTTACATCACTGTTTTTATTCACAATTCTAATTTTAAGTAAAGCTATAATTTTTAGATTTAAAAGTATCTAATTTGTAATTTTGCAAGTTAAATTATTTGATGTTTAATTTCAATCTCAAATCCAATTATAGTCCATCCGGTGATCAACCTGATGCGATTTCAAATCTGGTAAATGGAATTAAAGATAAAGTTAGATATCAAGCCTTGGAAGGAGTTACAGGATCCGGAAAAACATTTACTGTGGCCAACGTCATTGAGCAAATTAATCAACCAACATTGGTAATTGCTCACAATAAAACCTTAGCAGCTCAACTTTACAAAGAATTTAAAGAATATTTTCCAGAAAACTTAGTTGAGTATTTCGTTTCTTATTATGATTACTATCAACCAGAGGCCTATATTCCTGTAACAAATACATACATAGAAAAAGATTTATCTATAAATGAAGAAATTGAAAAGCTAAGACTTAGTGCAACAACAAGTTTATTATCTGGAAGAAAAGATGTAATTGTTGTTGCTTCTGTATCCTGTCTTTATGGTATTGGTAACCCCATAGATTATAAGAAAAATACTATTAATATTGATTTAAATACAAAAATTAGTAGAACTTCTCTTTTAAAAAAATTATCGAGTTCATTATATAGTAGATCAACCTCAGATTTAAGCCCTGGTAATTTTAGAGTTACGGGTGATGTGATTGATGTTAGTTTAAGCTATAGAGATTGTATAATTAGAATAAACTTTTTCGGTGATGAAATTGAATCAATAGATGAAATTCTATATTCTGAAAATAAAAAAATGCAAAAAGTTGATTCAATTTCTATCTATCCAGCAAATATGTTTTCTACTCAAGAAAGTGCACTTCAAAAAGCAATTACTGAAATTCAACTAGATTTAGGAAAGCAAGTTGCTTTCTTCAAAGAAGTTGGCAAAAATTTAGAGGCAAAGAGACTTAATGAAAGAACTTTGTTTGATATTGAAATGATGCAAGAATTAGGATATTGTTCAGGAATTGAAAACTATTCCAGATATATTGATGGTCGTGAACCTGGAACCAGACCATTTTGTTTAATTGACTATTTTCCTGATGATTTTCTTACAATTATTGATGAAAGCCATGTAACATTGCCTCAAATCAGAGCTATGTATGGTGGAGACAGAAGTAGAAAAGAAAATTTAGTTGAGTATGGATTTAGGCTTCCTTCTGCTATGGACAATAGACCTTTAACTTTTGAAGAATTTGAAGGTCTACAAAATCAAGTAATTTTTGTTAGTGCAACTCCCTCTGATTATGAATTAAATAAATCCGAAGGAATTATTGTTGAACAAATAATTAGACCAACCGGATTATTAGACCCAGAAATTGAGATTAGATCAACTGAAAATCAAATCGATGATGTTTTAAATGAAGTTCAGAAAATAGTTGAAAAAAAAGAAAGAGTTTTAATTACAACACTCACGAAAAAGATGGCGGAAGAACTTGTAAGTTTTTTAAATAAAGTAAATGTAAAATCTAAATATATTCATAGTGATATAGATACTATTGAAAGAGTAGAAATTTTAAATGAACTAAGAATTGGTGCATTTGATGTATTAGTTGGGGTTAATCTTCTTCGTGAAGGGTTAGACCTTCCAGAGGTTTCATTAGTTATAATATTAGATGCAGATAAAGAAGGTTTTCTTAGGAGTAAAAGATCATTAATACAAACAATAGGAAGAGCAGCAAGAAATATTAATGGAAAGGCTATTATGTATGCCGATAAGGAGACTGATAGCATAAAAAATACATTAAAAACTACTACAGAAAGAAGAAAAAAACAAATGGAGTTTAATAAAACTAATAATATAACCCCCACTCAAATAGAAAAAAATATTATGACAACATTTGAGGTCAAAGAAAGTACTGAAATAAATATCAAAAAAAATAATACTAATATTATTAGTATTGATCACAATATTACAGCTGAAAAAAGAAAAAAAATAATAAAAGACCTGAGAAAAGAAATGGTAAAAGCTGCGAAAGAATTGGACTTTATAGAAGCTGCAAGATTAAGAGACTTAATTGATAATTATAAAAAAAGCGGGTAAAAACCCGCTTTTATTTATTTAACTGTGATGAACTTTCTTTGATTTTGAATTATTACTTCACTCTTCTTTGGAAGAGAAATTCTTAATATTCCGTTATCGTATTTTGAGCTTATTTTACTCTGATCAATTGATTCAGGTAGATAAAAAGATTTTTCAAAAAAACTATAATTAAATTCCTGTCTAGAGTAATTATTAGTAGTATCTAAATCTTGTTTTTTCTTTATGATTTTAATATTATCATTTTCAACTTCAATCTCAAAGTCTTTTTTATTAGATCCTGGAACCGAAAATTCAATTTGAAAATCATTCTCTGTCTCCATAATATTGTGTGGAGGAACACTCATTGGTTTAACATTAAAGAAATCATTAAAAAATTCATCAAACATGATCGGATAATTTGTTCTTTTTATAATATTCATAATTATTAATTTTTATTTAAACATTTTTATTATGATTATTCAAAATGCAGACCAATTCTAGTTTAATGACTTTATGTCATGTAAATATGAAAAAATAATGACAAAATGGCAACTTAGACCAGAGCTTCTTTAATTCTGTCTGTCAAATCTGAGAAACTTGTTGCGCTATATATCTGTAGACCTGAGCTATCAATAATTTTTTTTGCTTCAATTGAGTTTGTTCCTTGTAATCTTACAATAATCGGTACCTGAATCTTATCTTTCATATTTTTATATGCTTGAACAATACCTTTTGCGACTCTATCGCATCTAACGATACCTCCAAAAATATTAACTAACACAGCTTTCACTTTAGGATCTTGAAGAATTAAATTAAAAGCTACCTCTACCCTGTCTGCATCAGCCGTACCTCCAACATCAAGGAAGTTTGCTGGTTCACCTCCAGACTGTTTAATTAAATCCATTGTAGCCATAGCTAAACCGGCTCCGTTTACCATACACCCAATGTTACCATCCAAATCAACATAATTGAGACCAACTGATCTTGCCTGGGTTTCAACAGGGTTTTCTTCAGACTCATCTCTAAGATCTTTAAAAGATTTGTGTCTAAAAATTGCATTGTCATCTAAAACCATTTTTGCGTCCACCGCTATAATTTTGTTATCAGATGTTTTTAGCACAGGATTAATTTCTAACAGTGAGGCATCACACTTAACATATGCAGTATATAGACTAGAAATAAATCGAACCATGTTTTTATAAGAATCACCCGATAAACCCAAATTAAATGCTACTTTCCTAGCTTGATTTGGCATTAAACCAACAGATGGTTCAACTTCCTCATAAAAAATTAAGTGAGGGGTATTTTCAGCAACTGACTCAATATCTACACCACCCTCAGTTGAATACATGATCATCAATTTTGAAGTTGATCTATTTAATAAAACTGAAACGTAAAACTCACTATGTTCACTAGGGCCTGGATAGTAAACATCCTCAGCAATTAGAATTTTTTTTACCAATTTACCTTCTTTAGGGGTTTGCGGAGTTTTTAACATCATACCTAAAATAGATGAAGAATAGTCCTTAAGTTCTGTAAGATTTTTTGCAACCTTTACTCCTCCACCTTTGCCTCTGCCACCAGCATGAATTTGTGCTTTAACAACAAAAAAATCAGTGCTCGTATCATTTTTAAGTTGATTAGCAGCAGTATCAACATCTTTTATGTTAGACACCATTTTTCCTCTTTGAGTGGGAACTCCATTGAAACTCAGTAATTCTTTTGCTTGATATTCGTGTAGATTCATTTTTACAAAATTAAGAAAAACTTAATCAGAAAGTTACTTTTTGTTCTATTTATAACTTCCTATTGTAATTTTATTACAAATATTTCATGTGAAGGTATTTTATTGATGTATTATTAGTTTTGGCGAATGAATAATTTAGAACTTTTAAAAGCTGCAGAAAAGTACGGATCTCCGCTTTACGTATACGATACTAACAAAATAAAAAAACAATATAACAGGCTCAAAAAGTCATTTAAAACTGTTAAGAGTCTTCAAATTAATTATGCTGTAAAGGCCTTGTCAAATATTTCAATCTTAAAGTTTATTATCAATCTAGGTTCAGGAATTGATGCAGTCTCTATACAAGAAGTTCATCTAGCATTAAAATGTGGAATAAGACCAGAAAAAATTATTTATACACCTAATGGGGTTTCAATGGATGAGATTAAAATGGCGGCTGATTTAGGAGTTAAAATTAATATTGATAATTTATCAGTTTTAGAGGATTTTGGAAACAATAATCCTTCAATACCCATATGCATAAGAATTAACCCTCATATTATGGCAGGTGGAAACTCAAAAATATCAGTTGGACATATTGATTCAAAGTTTGGTATAAGTATTCATCAAATTCCTCATTTATTGAGAATTGTTAACAACACTAAAATTAAAGTTAATGGAATCCATATGCATACAGGTAGTGATATTTTAGATATTGATGTTTTTTTAAGAGCCTCTGAAATCCTATTTGAAACTGCCAAGAACTTTAGCAGTTTGGAATTTATTGATTTTGGGAGCGGATTTAAGGTGCCTTATTTTCCAAATGATAGCGAAACAAATATAGAAGAGTTAGGAAACAAATTATCAAAAAGATTTAACTCATTTTGCAAGGAATATGGTAAAGATTTAACTCTTATGTTTGAACCTGGAAAATTCTTGGTTAGCGAATCTGGTAAATTTTTATGTAAAGTCAACTCGATCAAACAAACAACCTCAACGGTATTTGCTCAAGTTGATTCTGGATTCAACCACTTTCTTAGACCTATGATGTATGGAGCTAATCATCATATTGAAAACATTTCAAATCATAATGACGTACAAAGATACTACTCAGTTGTAGGATATATATGTGAAACCGACACATTTGCTACTAATAGAAAAATATCAACCATAAGAAATGGTGATATGCTTTGTTTTAATAATGCGGGTGCCTATTGCCATGCAATGTCTAGCAACTATAATTCAAGATATAGACCTGCTGAAGTGATGTTTATCAATAACAAGTTTGAATTAGTTAGAAAAAGAGAAGATTTTAATGATTTAATCAGAAACCAGATTGATATATTTAATCAATAACACCTGAACAAATTAATTCCTCATTATCATATAAAGCTATAAATTGTCCGCTTGTTATTGCTTTTTGTGGATTTTTAAAATTGAAATAATAGTTTTCAGAGTTTTTTGTAAAAGAGACATCTTGTAATGCCTGTCGATATCTAATTCTTGCCTTAAGATTTTTTACCTCGATTTTTTTTGGATCAGAAATGAAATGCATTTTACTGGTGGGTACTTTCAAAGAAGATCGAAATAATCCAGGATGATCTGAACCTTCACCAACGTAAATAATATTATTTACAACATCAGTTGACAAAACATACAATGGTTTTACTCTTCCTCCAATGGACAATCCTTTCCTTTGACCAATTGTATAAAAATGTGCTCCATTATGATGGCCAATTATCTCTCCATCAGATTTGTTATATTTTATTTTTTTTGATGTTATTTTAATTCCTTCTGTATTTGAATACGATTTGTATCCACAATAAGATTTATCAATTAAAACAACATTTCCATTTTTAGGTTTTAAGCTTTGTTGAAGAAAGTCTGGAAGTTTAACTTTTCCAATAAAACAAAGACCTTGTGAATCTTTTTTATCTGCAGTAACTAAATTATTTTTTTTTGCAATTATTCTTACATCTTTCTTATTAATTTTTCCAATTGGAAAAATAGTTTTGCTCAACTGAAATTGATTTAACTGACATAGAAAATATGATTGATCTTTCGACTTGTCCTTACCAGATTTCAAATGAAATAAGCTCTTATTATTTTTTTTTGACTCTGTTACTTGCGCATAGTGACCTGTAGCAATATAATCAGCGCCTAATTTGATTGCTATTTCTAGAAAAAGGGCAAACTTTATTTCTCTATTACATAAAACATCTGGATTTGGAGTCCTTCCATTTTTATATTCCTCAAACATATAGTCTACAATCTTCTTTTTATAATCTTTGCTTAAATCAATAACTTGAAATGGAATAGATAATTTTTCAGCGACGAGCATAGCATCATAACTATCCTCAAGCCATGGACATTCTTTTGAAATTGTAACATTTGTATCATGCCAGTTTTTCATAAAAACTCCCAAAACATCGTATCCATCTTTTTTTAGAAGATAAGCTGCAACACTTGAATCTACACCACCAGACATAGCTACCACTACTCTTATTTTTGCATTAGACATAATAGATGTTATTTGTTTCTACGATTCTGTTGTTGTTGAGCTTTTTCTGCAGCTTCCTGTAGCTTTCTAAGTCTTCTTTGAAATCTACCCTCTTTTGCAGGTTTCTTTTTATTTTCTTCAATCTCAAGTAAAATCTTTTTCTCATCTAGAATAACATTCTTAATAGTTAACATAATTATTATTGTAAGAATGTTTGAGACTGTGTAATATAGAGAGAGACCACTAGCAAAGTTATTAAAGAAAATAAGTAGTGAGAAAGGTATTATATACATAATAATCTTCATGTTTGGCATCCCAGGCTGACTAGGTTGCATTTGTTGAGTACCTTGCATACGAGTGTAAAAAAACATACTAACACCTGCTAAAATGGGGAACAAACTAATATGATCACCATATAGAGGAATATAAAATGGTAGATCAGCTATGACATCATACGTACTTAAATCATCAGCCCACAAGAAAGACTTACCTCTCAGGGCAAATGCAACGGGAAAAAAACAAAAAAGAGCATAAAAAACTGGTAATTGAAGTAAGGCGGGCAAGCAACCCTGAACTGGACTTGCGCCTGCCTGACTATAAATTTTCATAGTTTCTTGTTGTCTTTTCATTGGATCATCCTTAAACTTTTCTGTTGCTGCAGTAATTTCAGGCTTTAATATTTTCATCTTAGCTTGAGATAAGTACATTTTATATTGAACAGGTGACATGACTAATCTTGTCAATATTACCATAATAATTATTGCAATTCCAGCAGAAAAATGATTGCTGAGGAAATTATATAAAGGGAAGAATACACTTCGGTTTATCCATCCAAAAATACCCCATCCAAAGTAGATTGAATCAGCTATTTGATAGTCATAGTTTTTTATAACATAATAATCATTGGGACCTATAAACCATTCAAATTTTTGGTCAATTTCGCCTCTTGAGTTTATATCAATTGGAATCTTAGAATTAAATCTTTTTAAAAACTTTCTATCAGTTTTGTCTGAATCAATATTTGATGAATTAAATTCAATCTCATTTTTTTGCTCTTCAAATATTAAAATGGTATTAAAAAAATGCTGACTGTATGAAATCCATTTTGCTGAATCTATATCATCATCATCACTGTATGCACTAAGATCACGAACTTTTTTATCTGAATCTTGATAATTTAGATAGGTATATCTGTTTTCGTAGTCTTGGCTTTTTGAATTTCTGAATGAATCTAAATTCCAATTTAAATAAGTTGATGAATTTCTATTAAGCAGTCCATTGAAGCCCGAAGTATATACTTCTAACTTTAGAAGAAAACCCTCTGAAGGCAGGAAGTAATTAAAAAAAATAGTTTCACCTGTTTGTTGTTGGTAAGAGAAATTAATTTCTTTTCCAAGATTATTTTCATTTATATCATAGCTAAAAAACATTTGTGAGGTGTCGATATCTTTTAGCCGAGTGTTTTCAAAATCAAAATAAAAACTTTGATTGTTGTTAATTATTTCAAGATTGTTACCATCTAAATCATTATGTTTTTTTAATATACTTTTTGATATTTGGGCTCCTTTTGTTGAAAAGGTAAATCTAACATCTTCATTTTCAAGAGTTATAAATTCATTTTCTAAAACTTGAATATTTGTGTTATCATATGTAAAACTATCATCAGGGACTTGAGCTTTTTGAATTGTGGTATTAGATTCATTGTCAATTTCACTATTTTCTGAGGGTTCTTCAATTTGAGGTTGAAACATTAATAATGCTATAAAAGCAGCAATTAAAAACAAAAATCCTATGATTTGAGAGGAGTCTATCTTGTTTTGTTCCATAAACTATTTTTTACTTTTATTTTTACATGCCTTAACAAAGGAAACAAAGACGGGATGAGGGTTTTCAACCGTACTTTGGTACTCTGGGTGAAATTGAACACCTAAAAACCAATCATGATTAGGGATTTCAATAATTTCTACAAGCCCAGTTTTTGGATTAAGTCCAGAGAAAACCATTCCAGAATCAGCCAATTTATCCATGTAATCAAAATTTAATTCATATCTGTGTCTGTGCCTTTCTGAAATTGTTTCTTCATTATAAATTTTATAAGCTAATGATTCTTTAACAATTTTACACTTCCAGGATCCTAGTCTCATTGTTCCTCCTTTGTCTTGAACCTCAACCTGATCATCCATCAAACTTATAACTGGATGTTTAGTTGAATCATCCATCTCTGTTGAATTAGCACTGCTAAGACTAAGAACATTTCTTGCAAATTCAATTACAGCCATTTGCATACCTAAGCATATACCAAGAAATGGTAAATTATTTTCACGAGCATACTTAATGGATGAAATTTTTCCTTCAATACCTCTTTCTCCAAAACCCGGAGCAACTAAAATTCCATCTAATTTTGATAATTCTACAGCTACATTAGTACTTTCAATACTTTCAGAATGAATAGGAACAACATCAATTTTTACCTCATTAATAGCACCAGCATGAACAAATGATTCTAAAATTGATTTATAAGAGTCTTGCAATTCAACATATTTACCTATCAAACCAATTTTTATATTTTGTTTGGGATTTTTAAGTTTTTTTACAAAATTTTTCCAGTCTTTTAAATCAGATTTAGTATTTGGAAGATTTAATTTATTTAAAACAACTTGATCTAATTTTTCTTGCTGCATGAGTAAGGGTACCTCATATATAGTTTTTGCATCAATGGATTCTATTACAGAGTTAATATCAACATTACAAAACAGGGCAATTTTTGAGCGAAGATCCTGACCAATACTTCTTTCAGTTCTACATACAATGATATCTGCATTAACACCGCTCTCCATTAATTTTTTTACAGAGTGTTGGGTTGGTTTTGTTTTAAGCTCACCAGCAGCTGATAAAAAAGGCAATAATGTCAAATGTATAACTAAACTGTTTTTCTCTCCAACATCCCATCGGAACTGACGAACAGCTTCGATAAAAGGATATGATTCTATATCACCAACCGTTCCTCCTAACTCAGTAATTATTATGTCATAGGAATCTTCAGTGCTAATTAATTGTATTCTTCTTTTAATTTCATTTGTGATATGTGGAATAACTTGAACAGTTTTACCTAAAAAATCACCTCTTCTTTCTCTATTGATAACAGACTGATAAATTTTTCCAGTAGTTGTATTGTTAGTCTTTGTTGTTTGAATACTTAGAAATCTTTCATAATGACCAAGATCTAAATCAGTTTCTGTACCATCTTTAGTTACGTAGCATTCGCCATGCTCATAAGGATTTAATGTTCCCGGGTCAATATTTATATATGGATCAAACTTTTGAATTGTAACTTTTAAGCCTTTGGATTGTAATAGTTTTGCTAAAGATGCGGAGATAATTCCTTTACCTAGTGAGGAGCTAACTCCACCAGTAACAAATATATATTTTGGGGTTTTAGTCAAACCTATCAAATTCAGTTTTCAAAAGTACAAAACTATTCACAGCAATTTTAGTTTTCTTGTTCAATTATATCAAAATCCTTATGTGTTAAAATAAAAAAAGAAACATTTTTAATCCCATTCTCTCCCTCAAGGACGTAATTGAAGTTATTTTGTATCGATTTAGTCTCTCCAATCTCCAAGGATTTTTTTAAAGATTTTGAAACAGAAATTCTATATAAAAGATCTTTAATCAAATCATAGGAATTAATCGCTATTTTGTCTGGATATTTTCCAAATTTATCATAATAAATATTTTGAAATTCAATAAAATCCTCACTATTCTTGGGAGCAGAATTTGATGGATACATAAAGCTTAGATTACCTAATTTTTCGTAACTGATATTTGGATTGTCATAATTCTCATTTGAAACGGTTGAAAAAAGTTTAATTTTTCTTTCAGCGCTTATTTGAGAGTTTAATAGTGAAGTGACACTAGAAATTAAATTAGGTTTTTTTGTCTCAAGGAAAACCCAATTAACCTTATTAACACCCATTAGGGAGTCCGTAATTTTGGGGTCAACAGAGTTGTTGGTTTTGTTCAAATCAATAATCTCAGCTAAAGGGAATCTTTCTATAAGTTTATCTCTTGAATATTTATTTAGTGAATCTGATATTATCAAGGCGCATTGATCATTTGTATCTAAAATCAAGCTGTCAATTATTTGAAACATTTTATCTCTTTTTAAGGAGTTATTGGCCTCTGGGATTACTGTATTAGATTTTAAATTAATACCATCATAAACTAAGGGTGATAGTGAATTTGTTTTTAATTCTTTTTGATTAAAAGCATTAAAATTTCTTTTTATGAGCGGACCTATAATTAAATCATAATTTTCAAAATCATTATTGTTCCTTAAACTTAAAACTTTATTAGTACTGTTTTCTGTATCAAAAACATCAATATCAACATTGACTTTTTTCTTATTTAACTCATTAATAGCTAACAGAATTCCATTATAAAAATTTATAGAAATGGTTGTTAAATTCACCTCTTTTAGGAGGGTTTTTACACGATCAACCGAATCAATTTCAATAGATTTTAATTTGAATGGTGCTAAATAGGCAATTTTAATATAATCTTTTTTTACTTTGAGATCGTTTACCTCTAAGATTGAATCAGTATTTATTATTTTTTTTAAATTTAAATCAGGTACAATCTTTTTTTTAAGAGGAACAATAATTATTGAATTTTTTTTCAATTTATTATTTTTTAATTCGGAATTAAAAAGAAGTATGTCATCAATTTGAACATTAAATTTTTTGGAAATACTGTACAGTGTTTCTTTCTTTTTGACCTGATAATTAACTAAAGAATCAAATTCAATATTATCAGATTGAGCTATGCAAAAAAAGCTTGTAAAAAAAAATGTGATAAAAAATAAAGCTGATTTCATTCCCATTCAATGGTTGAGGGTGGTTTTGAACTAATGTCATAAACAACCCTATTAATACCTTTAACATTATTAATAATTTTATTGGAAACATCTTGTAAGAATTTGTATGGTAAATCAACCCAATCAGCTGTCATACCATCAGTTGATGTTACTGCCCTAAGCACAACACAATTCTCATATGTTCTTTCATCACCCATTACACCTACAGACTTAACAGGAAGCAAAATCACTCCAGCCTGCCATATTTTATCATACAAGTCTTTGGATCTTAGGGATTCAATATAAATATTATCAGCTTCCTGTAACATAGTAACCTTCTCAGGAGTGATTTCACCTAAAATTCTTATACCCAATCCTGGACCTGGAAATGGATGTCTTTTTAAAATTTCATCTTTTACTTTTAACTCTTTACCAACTTTTCTAACCTCATCTTTAAATAACATCTTTAATGGCTCTATAACAGATAGATTCATAAAGTCAGGTAATCCACCTACATTATGATGAGATTTTATAGTAGCTGAAGGACCCTTAACCGAGACTGATTCAATAACATCAGGGTATATGGTACCTTGAGCCAACCACTTAGCATTCTCAATTTTTTTTGATTCCTCATCGAAGACATCTATAAAAACTTTTCCAATACATTTTCTCTTTTCCTCAGGATCAACAATTCCTGACAACGCATGATAAAATTTTTTCTTTGCATCGATTCCTATAACATTTAATCCCATCCCCTTGTACTGTTCTAAAACAGAGAAAAATTCGTTTTTTCTCAGCAAACCATTATCAATAAAAATACAAGTCAATTGATCTCCAATTGCCTTATTCAATAATACTGCAGCTACAGATGAGTCAACGCCTCCAGATAGTCCTAGTATTACATTATCATTATTAATTTCTTCTCTTATACTATTTATTGCAGAGTCAACAAAAGATGCAGGTGTCCAACTGGCTTCAATTTTTGAAATTTTCTTAAGGAAATTTTCAAGAATCAACTTGCCATCAGTACTGTGATAAACCTCAGGATGAAATTGAATGCCATAGGTTTGTTCATTTTGGAAACTGAATGCAGCATTTTCAACATCCGAAGTACTTCCAATTTTAACAGAATTTTTAGGTAATTTAACAATTGTATCAGCATGACTCATCCAAACTTGAGATCCTTGATTAATACCATCCAATAAATTAGATTCGGAAGATATAGAGACTAAATTAGCTCTACCATATTCTCTGGAATTAGATAAATCTACTAGACCACCGTAATTATGGGCAAGGTATTGAGCCCCATAGCATATTCCTAAAAGTGGTATGGCACCTTTAATTTTATCAAGATTAATTTTTAATGCATCTTTGGATCTTACAGAGTATGGTGATCCAGAAAGAATGACTGCTGAATAATCGTTTAATATGAATTTGGAACTATTGTACGGATAAATTTCACAAAAAATATTTAACTCTCTTACCCTCCTAGCAATCAATTGAGTGTATTGTGATCCAAAATCAAGAATTAATACTTTGTTTGGCATCTTCAAAAATACATCAATAAAATTAAATTTCTATAACTATTAGTTTGTTATCAAATGGAATTATTGAATCGTAAATATTTTTAATCATTTTTTTACCAATAAAAGAATAATACTCAGAAAAATTTATTTTTCTTTCTTGTAAAATTCCATCCGGATGTGCCTTGTCATATATTTTTTCACAAGAATTAATTAAATCTTCAATTTTTCTTTTATATGACTTAATAATTTTTTTCTCAATTGAATCAACCATTTTAAATTGTTTAGTCTCGTTTGATTTTACAAACGCCTCTAAGTTTTTATCAACGTGAGTAGCAGTTTTTAATAAGCTTTTGAAAATAGATTTTAGTTCTTTTTTCTCATAATCGAGATTTAGATTATCCTTAAAATTACTATTTATAATATTTTTTATAAAAAGGCTTTTTGATCTTAATAGATCGCTTATTTGAATGTTATTTTTATCAATAAAGTCTATATCTCTCCTATTTAATAATAAAATAGAATTACGTAATGTTAAAATTGGAAAAGGTATTTTATAATAATCGAAAAGGCTTTTTAATTGTAACCAGTATGATATTTCAGCACCTCCTCCAACATAGGATAAATTTGGTAATAAAAATTCTTGATATATGGGTCTCATTAAAACATTTGGAGAAAACATCTCAGGATTCTTATTAAGAATTTCTAAAATTTCTCCTTTTTTAAAAGAGAGATTGGAACCAACAGCATTATATGAATTTTTAGCATATTCTAATCTGTAACGTTTATTGTCTTTAATTAAAAATAAATTCAATTTTCTTGGATTTACTTGAAACTTAATCTTTTCATCTAATAGAGCACTAATTTTATCATTGGTTGCTGACACGTAATTATGACAAGTAAAATTATTTACTTCATCAATTAATATTTCTTTGAAAGATGATTTTAATTTATGGTCATCAGCATCAATGGAAATCAATCCATAATCCTTAAAAAGGCTATGTACAATAAGTCTTGTAGATTCGGACAAGTTCAGATCTTTATTATATGCTTTTTTAAATAAAGAAATAATCTCATCCTTGAAAGGTTTATTTTGAAAATAAAATTCAAGTTCAGAAATAATTTTATTTAAGCCTTTAGGCTTAATTCTTCCAGTACAAAAATTTTTATCATTACAGCTAATTTCAAATTTTTTATTTTTTGTTTGGAATGATTTAATTTCCTCGAAATCATGATCTTCACTAGCCATCCAAAAAACAGGAACAAAGTTATATTTGGGATATATTTTCTTTAATTCAACAGAAATTTTAATGCAATGTAAAATTTTATAAAAGAAGTATATAGGTCCTGTGTTCAAGCATAATTGATGTCCAGTCGTTATTGTAAAAGTTTTTGGATTTTTTAAAGCATCTATAGATTTTGATACCAGCCCAAGACTTCTTATGTTTTTGTATTGTTCGAAGACTATATTATGCATTAACAATCTCTTATCAACAGAGAATGAAGATCTTTTTTTTATTAAATCTTCATAATTTTTTATATCATTTTTAAATGAATAAAAACCATTTAATTCTTCGCTCTTTAAAAAGTTTTTTACAAGTTTTGAATTAAGTTGTGTATCTGCAATATTTATATTTGTCTTAACCACTTTAAAATTTGGGTTGAAAGGTCATTAATTATTTGCTTTTGTTTTGAAAGAATGATTCAACAAAATCAACTTTATCAAATAACTCAATATCGTCAATTGATTCACCAGTTCCAATGTATTTTATAGGAATATTTAACTGATCAGAAATTCCAATAACAACACCACCCTTGGCTGTTCCATCAAGCTTAGTGACCATCATTGAGGTAACTTTTGTTACTTCAGAAAACTGTTTTGCCTGCTCATAGGCATTTTGGCCTGTAGAACCATCTAATACTAATAAAATTTCATGCGGAGCTTCTTGTTTTAATTTTTGCATTACTCGACTAATCTTTGACAACTCATTCATCAGATTTACCTTGTTATGTAATCTTCCAGCTGTATCAATAATTACAACATCATAATCTTTATTTATAGCAGAGTTTAAAGTATCAAATGAGACTGAAGCAGGATCACTTCCCATCTTTTGCTTAATTAAATCCACTTCAGCTCTACCAGACCACTCTTCCAATTGCTCAATTGCGGCAGCTCGAAAAGTGTCGGCAGCACCGATTAAAACCGATAAACCTTGTGATTTAAAAAACTTGGCCAATTTACCAATTGATGTAGTTTTACCAACTCCATTAACTCCAACAACTAAAATTACATAAGGTTTATCATTGATGTTAAAATCTTCTTTTTTATCATCATATATAATATTTCCAATCTCCTCCTTTAAAATAACATCTAATTCTTGAGCATTAGTATATTTATCTTTAGCTACTCTTTCCTCAATAGACTCTATTATTTTAATAGTGGTTTTAACCCCAACATCGGATGTGATTAAAATTTCCTCAAGATCATCTAAAACCTGGACATCAACCTTTGTTTTACCTACTACAGCCTTTTTAATTTTATCAAAAAAACTCTTACTAGTCTTTTCTAAACTCTTATCAAGATTTTCTTTATCAGTCTTTTTAAATAACCTTTTGAAAAAACCTACTTTTTTCTTTTTTTCTGGCTCTGGTTCTGGCTCAGGTTCTGGCTCAGGCTCTGGTTCTGGCTCTGGTTCTGGCTCTG
>Ga0207993_1000074_pt1 | contig 40572 bp, 30 predicted proteins | sample ETN01SmetaG_2_FD_185791 | JGI IMG/M metagenome (GOLD analysis project Ga0207993, IMG submission 185791) | Marine microbial and viral communities from oxygen minimum zone, Eastern Pacific Ocean - ETNP2014F12-01SV265 (SPAdes) (version 2) | ecosystem: Environmental > Aquatic > Marine > Oceanic ...
AAGAAGGCACAATATTGATTGTGATGCTGAAGCAACAGGTGAAATGGCTGTTGCGGTTGAGCATTGGCAAGTAGATCAACTACTTGAAAGTGCCAATCTTGCGAGAAGTCTTGGGGAGAATGTTCAGTTTCTTGATTCTCATGCTGTTAAGGAACAAGTGCATTCACCTACCTATCTTGCTGGGCTTTGGAATCGTGATAGCGCCCTGATGCTTGATCCTGGGAAACTAGTTAATGGATTACAGGATGCTGTGACTTCACTTGGAGTGACAATATTTGAGAATTCTCCAGTTGCTGGCTTAGAAAAAACTGGGAACAAAATATTGGTTTCTACAAAAAGCGGAAAGATTTCTGCAGATCGAGTTGTGGTTGCCACCAACGCTTTTAACCCAGTTCTAAGAAAAATGCGCCGCTACGTAATTCCGGTGTATGACCATGTTCTTGTCTCTGAACCGCTTTCAGGCTCTCAGATGGAATCTTTGAACTGGTTGAATCGTCAAGGAGTTGGTGACAGTGGAAATCAGTTCCATTACTACCGTCTGACCAAAGAGAATCGTATTCTCTGGGGCGGTTACGACGCTCACTACCATTTTGGAAGTCGTGTGGGTCCTGAGGTGGAAAGTAACGATCAAACCTGCGGCATGCTAGCTGAACATTTTTTTGAAACTTTCCCTCAACTAGAAGGTTTGTCTTTTACACATAAGTGGAGCGGGCCGATTGGCACCACTACACGATTCTCTTGTTCATGGGGATCCAGTCACAACGGGCAAGTGTCATGGGCAGTCGGATACACCGGCTTAGGGGTCGGCGCCAGCAGATTTGGCGCTCAAGTCGCTTTAGATCTTGTTGATGGAATTGACACTGAACGTACTGAATTAGAAATGGTGAGAAAAAAACCTTTCCCATTTCCTCCCGAACCTTTCCGATGGTTAGGTGTTCAAATAACTAGCTCAATGATGAAACGTTCCGATCGCAACGAAGGACGCCGCGGATTGTGGCTTAAGTTACTTGACCGATTTGGGATCGGGTTTGACAGTTAGGATTCACCTATGAGCGAGAACTACCGAAAACTCTCATTTTGGCATGACACATTTACCGGAGATCTCACTCCTCGTTCGTCTTTACCCGGGGACAGGAGTGCTGATATAGCAATTATTGGTGGTGGCTTCACCGGGCTATGGACCGCTTGGCATTTAAGTTGTCTTGATGCTTCTCTGCGAATAGCAGTAGTAGAAAAAGATATTGCTGGGTTTGGTGCTTCAGGACGAAATGGCGGGTGGGCCTTAGGAGAATTTGGTGTCAGCCCAATGGATATTGCCAAAGCTTCTTCGACGGATGCAGCGTTACGACAAATGCGTGCCCTCTATAAAGCTGTTGACGATATTGGACGGATAGCTAACGACGAAAACATTGACTGTCACTACATGAAAGGTGGCTCAATAGCTTGGGCCCGCAATAAAGGGCAACTAGATCGAATTCGCTCTGCTGTTACTGCTCGACAAAAACTTGGATTGACTGAAGAAGAAGTTCGTTTCCTCGGTCCAGACGAAGCTCGTTCAATCGGAAACGCTACCAACGTTCTTGGAGGTCGGTTCCTTGCCCCTGTAGCTGCTTTAAATCCAACTCGCTTAGTTCGCGGGCTTGCCGACGCGTGTGAACGTCGTGGAGTCACCATTTATGAGGAAACTTCTTGCTTAGCGATTCGCCCGGGAAAAGTGGTTACAGATAAAGGTTCTTTGGAAGCAGAAGTCATCGTTAGAGCAACAGAGGGGTATACCGGACAGATACGTGGACAGCGAAGAGCGGTAGCTCCTATATATTCCCTCATGTTTGCGACCGAACCTATTTCTGAAGAGACTTGGGGGGAAATTGGGCTTTCAGGCCGCCCAACATTTAGCGACGCTCGACTGATGACTATATATGGGCAACGTACGGCGGATGGGAGAATAGCTTTTGGCGGCCGAGGGGCACCATATGTTTTTCGATCCAAACTGGATTCAAAAACTGAACAATTATCTAACGTGCACGAAACAAATATCGCTACTTTGAAATCTCTATTTCCGGTTCTTGCCGATACCGAAATTACTCATCGGTGGGGTGGGCCTTTAGGCATTGCACGTGATTGGTGGCCGTCAGTCCTCTTTGATCAATCCTCCGGTTTGGCTTCTGCTGGTGGTTACGTTGGTGATGGAGTAGCCGCTTCGAAATTAGCGGGTCAGACTCTGGCTGAATTAATACTTGGGCAGGAAACTGAAAGAACTGACCTTCCAATTGTTGGACATCGTTCACGCCGGTGGGCTCCTGAACCGTTCCGGTGGTTCATGTTGAATGCAGGCTTGCAGTTAGCAGTTTCTGCAGATAATTCAGAGGTTCGCACCGGAGAACTCACTTGGCGAGGCCGGCTTATAGAGAGCCTTAGAAAGTAACCCAGATCACTCTAAAGACCGGAGTTCGCTGCCGTACCCGTCTTCAATTGACCAGTTGTGTCATAGAGATAACAAACAACTTCTCGATCGTCGTATTCGTCCCAAGTTTCTTTCGAGGGGTGTATGAATCCGACTTCATAGATTGAGTATTCATATGCTTGGCTCACAAAGGATTCAAATGCGTTATAGCAAAGTTTCGCAGAATCTTCGGCAATAAATACCAATGGAAAGTCTCCGTCAGGGAGTTCTGGTAATGCATAAATCTCATTTAAATGTGGTTCGTCACAATCAACAAGGTCAACGTTGGAGACCTCTTCTCCTATACCGGAGTCAGTAAAACATTGGCCAACTTCTAGTGCAAAGAGATTGTTTTGAGAACAGCCGGAAGCGAATAGTAGAAAAGTTAGTAGGGCACAAATTTTTTTCACACCCAATGATTTCATACCCTAAACAACGGATCAATTTCTCTAATTGGATGAAAATGCGGTCTTCATCTAGTTTAAATGTATGAGTATTGATGTTCTCGCTAACGCTCGTTCATTAGGTCCTTCCCTATCGGATCGGGCAGAAGCTATTGAAACACAACGGCGACTACCTGAAGACGTTGTTTCTGATCTTCAAAATGCCGGCCTTTTTCGTTTATTTGTTCCGACCAGTTTCGGAGGACCAGAACTCGATGTTGAAACTGCTGTTACCTCTATCGCTGAAGTAGCGCGTCATGATGGTGCCGCAGGATGGTGCGTCATGATCGCTGGCACAACCTCTCTCTTAGCAGGGTTTTTACCTGAGGAATACGGGGAATTGATATACGGTCCTAGCAACTCTTGCACCGGGGGTTTCGCTGCTCCCGTTGGTAAAGCAAAAGTTGTAGATGGTGGCCTATCGGTAACTGGAACTTGGGAATGGGGTTCTGGGTCTCAACACTGCACCTGGATTGGGGGCGGAACTCGAATTTTAGGTGAAGATGGAAAATCAATTAAGCGTGACGATGGATTATTTGCTCCTTTTGTTTTTATGGATCCTGATGACATTGAATTTCTTGACAATTGGCATGTAACTGGCCTTTCCGGATCAGGTTCAACCGATTATTGCACCACAGAAGCTTTCGTTCCTGAAGGTCGGTGGGTTCAAATAACTGACGCTAACCCTCGTCTTGATGGACCTCAATGGCGTTTTCCTTTCTACGGAGTTTTAGCTGCTGGGGTCGCTGCGGTTGCTATTGGTTTATTAGATGGGGCTGTTACAAGATTTAAAGAAATCGCTACTTTAAAAAAACCGCAAGGATCAAGTCGCACTCTCGCGGAACGTGCTTCTGGGCAAACAGTTCTATCTGTCGCTGAAGCAACAGCTCGATCTTCTCGATCCTTTTTATTAGACACTCTTGGAACTGCGTGGGAAAGAGCTACAGAAGGTGATTCGTTAACAATAGAAGATCGTAGGAGTATTCGACTCGCAGCTTGTGATGCTGCTCAAAGGTGCAGCGACGCTCTTGTTCAACTTGGACGTGAAGCCGGCGGAACAGCCATATACCTTCGAGAACCTCTTCAAAAATTTGTGCGCGATGGACAAGTAGCTTCCACTCATGCCATGGTGGCACAACGCATATACGAATTAACGGGGCGTCTAGCTCTAGAACTAGAGACTGATACCACTTTGCTATGAGGTTTATAGATGGACTTTGAATACCTTCATTTTGCTTACGACGAAGATGTACTAGTAGTAACTATTGATAAAGGCGGAGATCCCCTCAACAAAGTTGATGGTCAGATGCATCATGAATTAACCAATCTTTTTCCTCGTTTACAAGCAGAAAGAGATGCAAGAGCGATTCTTTTGACTGGAACTGAAGAGGCCTTTACTGCTGGTGGGGATTTTGCTTGGTTCCCAGAGTTGAGTAAGTCAGGGGCATCTGCGGATATAAGACTTGATGGTAAATCTTTAATTTGGGATCTTCTTGATGTCCATCTGCCTCTTGTTTCAGCAATAACGGGACATGCTATTGGTTTAGGTGCAAGTATCGCTTTGCTTTCAGATGTTGCTGTTATGTCAGAGACAGCGCGTTTAGCTGACCCGCATGTCCAAGTCGGGATTGTTGCCGGAGACGGTGGCGTGATCGCTTGGCCATTGGCTATCGGGCCGATGCTGGCGAAACGGTTTCTTTTAACAGGCGATCCGATCTCTGCTGAAGAGGCAGTACGAATTGGTTTAGTAACCGAATCTGCACCCAACCCAGAAGCTTGCCATGCAGCGGCTTTGAGTTGGGCAAAGCGTCTTGCAGCCGGTGCGCCTCAAGCTGTTCAATACACGAAACAGTCAATAAACGCTTGGGTGAAACAAACAGCCGGTGCCGCTTTTGATCTCTCCACCGCTCTTGAGACTGTTACTTTTTCGTCTGCTGATCATAAAGAGGCTTTAGCGGCTATAAAAGAAAAACGGCCACCAAAGTTCACAGGTAACTAATAAGAAAAGAACTGTCATGGAAAAAGAAATCGGATTACTTGAAGGGTTAATGACCACTCGAGCGATGAGAAGATACAGCGAAGAAGCAGTGTCAGAAGAAGATATCTGGACTTGTCTAGAAGCTGCAGTGCAAGCTCCAAGTGGTGGCAACATTCAGCCATACCAGTTTCTTATTGTGCAGGATCCTGATCTTCGTTTTCAATTAGCGGAAATTTATCGCAAGGGTTGGGCACGTTATGAACCCGTTATTGCGCCGAAAGAATTCCCAAATGATGCAGTTCGAGAAGGATGGGAGCGCAATAACCGCGCCACAGTTCATTTGGCAGAGAACCTTGAACGTGTGCCTGTTCATGTACTTGTTCTAATGCCTTCGATTGATATGACGGTCCACGACGATGAGGGCCCGATGCCAGTCGGCCCAACGCATGCGTCGGTTTATCCTGCAGTGCAGAATTTTATGCTTGCCGCACGTTCATTAGGTCTTGGCACTTCGTTAACGACTTTGCACAGAATTTACGAAGACGATGTACGTGATCTTCTGAATATTCCGGACCGGTATGAAGTGCTCGCTCTCCTACCTTTAGGGCATCCAACCGGTAAATGGGGTGTGGCGCCACGGCATAGAAGTGCTGACAAAATTACTTCGTGGGATCGCTTCGGCGCGAAACGAGATCGTGAATATTAATAATCCACGAGTTGGTTTATCGATCCCTCCTTCGGGTTTTTCCTCCTATGACGATGCTGTCAACTACGTGACGTCTGCTGCAGAGTCAGGGCTAGACCATTTAATTACCGCTGACCATGTAGCTTTCCAAGGGGGGCGCGGAATTGACGGGTTGACTCTAGTTTCGTGGCTGGCGGGTCTACAGCCCACTCTTGATGTTTATGTGGGTGTGTATTTATTAGCGTTACGTCATCCCGTTACGGTGGCACGGCAAATTTCTACTTTGTCTGAACTCTCCCCTGGGCGTCTTACTTTCGGAGTTGGTGTGGGTGGCGAAGATCGCCATGAGATGGAAGTCGTTGGAGTGGATCCTGCTACTCGGGGTAGACGGACAGATGAAGCTCTGAAGGTTTTAAGATCTCTTCTTGAAGGACAGAAAATCAACCACTACGGAGAGTTTTATTCTGCTCCAGATGTTTCAATCCTTCCTGTTCCTTCTCCTCCAGTGCCAATCACTATCGGCGGGCGCTCTGATGCCGCGATAGCTCGAACGGGGTTGTTTGGTGATGGGTGGCTTGCTTCTTGGTGTTCGCCTGAAAGGTTTTCAGCAGGAGTGCACAAGTCTGAAGAAATTGCTAAAGAAAATGGGCGAATTAACGTTGCTTGGCGACATGGTTATCAAATCTGGGTTGGTTTTGGGGACACACCCGAAGAAGGGAAAAAAGTACTTGGTCCGGCTATGGAACGTTTTTATGGAACACCTTTTTCATTTTTTGAAAAGTACTCTCCTGTTGGTTCCCCTAGCGATATCGCTCAGTGGTTGAAGCCTTTTATTGAATCTGGAGCGAAAGACTTAAATATTGCCCCGATTGCTTCATCTCCGTCAGAAGCAATTACTGGAATGGCGGAACTACGTAAAATATTGGTTTCTTAGTCTCTGATTACTCAATAACCGGAAGTGGGCTTCCTGCCGGCGGCATGGTTTCTAATAGGCCCAAAACTGTTATCTGATCGTCTGATTCAATAACAAGTTCTTCATGAACTTCAAGAGGGATACCCTCTCGGATCACTGTTGTTATTTCTGCTCCTTCTAACAACCGGATAGCACCGATTTGTTTACCAATAAGTTCCGAATCTAGGCCTTCTGGGAAAATGGTGTATTGGCGTAATGCTGCCTCGGGTAAAAGAGCTGATTTAACTCCAACTTCATCAATAGCTTGACCTACCGCTTGAGTTCCATCACGTAGATGTTGTGCTAGCTCGCCTGCAAGACGAAGAGATCTGCCTGGATTAATATTCGTTCCTGCTAGAAAAAACAACGCATTAACTCGCTCTCCTGAACCTCCCCAAGAGGAGGGAATACGAATTCCTTTTGCTGATCGAACAATAACTAGGAAGTCGTTTTCAATGTTTTCGAAAAAAGCGACTGGTGTAGCCGTTGGATGGTCTTTTGATGGCTGAATCCATAACGATCCGGTTTCTAAAAATTGTTCCGTTACCTCTTCATGCTCTAAACCAATTTGTTGCGATAGAACCGCAGCAGCACGACTCGCAGCTTCAGTTATGTCGGCATTTTCCGGAGCAGATAGGACAGATGCCCGTGCGATAAGACCTGCATAATTGTCTGCATCGCGTAAGCCATGCCCTGCCATAGCGGCGCTTATTTCTCTATCAAGACCTCGGTCGGCTTCTCTTCCCCAACGTTCAAAAACATGACGTATGGCTCCCGCTCTTTTTGTTCTTCCTCTTGCGTAGAAATGGTGCCAAGTCCATGCAACTGCTGTTACTACAAGAACAAAAATTTGTGGTGTGGCCCCTAATTGCCAAATGAGATAAATCGAAATAGCTAGACCGACGAATTGAGTGAACGGATAAAAGGGTGCACGAAATGAAGGCGCATACGATTGGATTTGAGAAGCCCGTAAAACTAGAACAGCTAAATTCACTAGACCAAGAGTTAACAGAACAAAAGCGCTTGCCAGTTTCGCTATTGCTTCGGCGTCAAATACTAAAATGACTATTGCTATAGCCACACCGGTCATAATCACCCCGACGGCTGGGGTTCCGAATTTACTTATTCTCCCCATATTCTTCGGTAGTAATCCATCTCGGGCCATCGCCATTGGATAACGTGCCGCAGCGAGAATGCCGGCATTAACCGCGGAAGCGAATGCTGCAAGAGCTGCTATGACAACAAGCACGGCGCCAAACGGCGGGAGAATGGCTTTCGCCGCAGAATGGATTGGAGCAAGGTCTTGATGTAATTCTTCTGGCGGTAAAACGGCAATAGCTATTAGCACACCGAGGGTGTACAACAATGTGGCAACTCCAAGAGAAGCCGCCATTCCAAGAGGTATCCGCAGAGAGGGGTCTTCTACTTCTTCTGCGGCACTCGCCACTTTTGTTAAACCGCCATAAGAAACAAAGACGAGACCAACTACAGCCATTACTCCTGATCCACCTGTAGTGAAAAAGGGTTCAAGATTTGAGTCAGCGATACCTTGAGTTTTTACTTCAAAGAGTCCATCAATAATGAACCATCCCATTACAGCAATAACAAAAGCCACTAATACAAGTTGTAGTGAAGCGCTAGCTTTTGATCCGACAACGTTGATGAAAGTAAAAAAGGCAATCAAAATTAGGGCAAGGTTTTTTGAATTCACGTCCAGGATAAGAATGAGGTAAGCGCTCATCCCAACCATGGCAAACGCATCTTTTAATACAAGCGATAGCCATGTTCCAAAACCTGCAACTGTTCCAACCGCTGGTCCAAGCGCTCGTTCGAGAAAATAGTATGCCCCTCCGGCTTTCGGTAAAGCTGTAGAGAGTTCTGAGACACTTAACATTGCTGGGATGGCAAATAGCCCTGCAATAAAATATGCAAGTATCGCTGCTGGTCCAGCTTTTGCAGCAGCGATTCCAGGTAATAGAAAAAGTCCTGATGAAAGCATGGCTCCCGTTGAGAGCGCGAACACGTGACGAAGAGCTAGTGAACGAGTCAGCTTTCCTGATTTATCTTCCACCATTTACCAACTCTAGAACAGAAATGAACTTAATGAGAAATAGGTGTGGTCAACTTACTGTCTGGAGGAAATCAATAAGCAATTCATTGACTTGTTCCGCTGCTTCTTGTTGTATCCAATGTCCGACGTCAGGAAGGATTGTTGAACTATGTAACGCGGGAAGAGACTCTTTAAACCCTGCAATCGCTGACGCACCTAATATGGTTGGTCCATCTTTTTCTCCCCCAATGAACATTGATGGTTGAGAGATCGGTGCGCCATGCCATGCTCTAAAGTCAATCCAATCTTGATCTACGTTTCGATAGCGATTAAGTCCACCAGTAAATCCTGCTTTAGCGAATTCTTCAGCGTAAAAACTTAAATCTTCTTCTGTCATCCAACTCAACGGTTCAGATGGGAATAAAAATCGATCCCCTAAAAGGCTGTCTGGAGCTACAAATCCCATAGATTTTTCTCCAGGTTTTAGTGGCGGACTATCACCTGAGGCAGAGAAATAGAATCCTTCTAACCAGCGCTTTGGGTTCAAAGCTATCTCTGCTTCAGCTCGGCCTGGTTCCTGAAAATATTCGATATAGAACTCTTCGTCTCCGCCAATAAACCGGAATATATCTGTTGGCTTATGCCGGTTTCTTGGAGAAAACGGAACACTGAGTAATGCCACCGCAGTGAAAACATCTGGTCTTATTTGAGCTGCTGACGAAGCGATAGGTGATCCCCAGTCATGGCCAACTATTGTGGCGGTTGATTCTCCGAGAGCTTCAACCACACCGACACAATCTCCTGCAAGATCCATCAATCGGTACGCGTCTATCGCATCTGGCGCTTCTGATGACCCATAGCCACGTACATCTATTGCGGCTACCCGATATCCGGCTTCAGCTAAAGCCGGTAATTGAAACCGCCATGAATACCATGACTCAGGAAACCCGTGAACGAGAAGCACTAAAGGTCCTTCACCTATTTCGGCGACATGGATACGGCAATCGTAGGCATCAACGTCATAATGTTTTAGATCAGGAATTGTGGACATACTTACCTCTCTGAATCAATCTAACTAAATATAGGGCTATCAAAATCATCAGAGTCGCTGAAAAAATCGCTCTCTTTCTTCCGACGTTTTGAGTTTGGTGGATTAAAGTCAGTTTTTCCTTTTCTTCGACTTCTAGTTACAGCACCAATGGTTAATGGAACTGAAATCAATATGAAAGCTCCAGCTACTATAAGAATGATTCCAGAGCGGTAGCAATCTGATTCTTCTTCCCCGAATTCTCTCTCATAGTTTGCAAGTCTGTCTTTTAGGTCAGCAACTCTCTCCGGTGAGGTTTGCTGCTCTAAGTCGCTTATTTTTAACTGCATTTCACTAATAAACGCATCGGTTTCAAAACATTCAGGGTCAGTTATTTCAAACATGCCTTTCTCTTGTATCTGACCTATATCCCACCAAATACCAATAACGCTTCCTGTCCAAGCGACAAGAAGAAAAATAGATACAAAGATTTTTACTACCCGTGGAGTTTTTGAACGATTTCTTTTAAAAAACTTTGAATTATAAGAAGTTCCCAATTTGTCCTCTACCCATTCTGAAGTTCTTTCTCTTCGTTATTCACTAATTCACCTTTACTGACTAAAGAGCGCTCAAAAATATTTATCTATATCTTAACCTTTGGAAAAATATCATCTTAAAGAGCAACTAGTTCTCTTAAATTTATTCTTGCTACCACCTGAGTATTCTGGATTAGGAAATAGGGTATTAGTGATCTAGGTTTCTATATACAAGCGACAACGGAGAGAGTAATGGCAATTGGACCCGGTCTTCATATAAACGACCCAAGCGATGAGAGTTTAAACTTGGCTATGTCAGATGGTGCTCGGCCTCTTTATGATGCTGTCGTCGACTTTATAGCTACGGAAGTAGAGCCAGTAACTGGTGAGTATCACCGCCTTGGCGAAATACGTGAAGATGAATGGGGTTATCATCCCGGACAACTAGAAATTCTTGAGGAATTAAAAAACAAGGCGCGAGAAAAAGGTTTGTGGAACTTCTTTCTTCCTGATGCAGAAACTGGTGAAGGTTTATCCAACCTTGATTATGCCTATATCGCTGCAGAACTTGGGAAAAATCCGATTGCTTCTGAAGCTCTTAATTGTTCAGCGCCTGACACTGGAAACATGGAAGTTCTTGAACGAGTTGGGACTCCTGAACAAAAAGAAAAATGGCTTGTGCCTTTACTTAATGGTGAAATTCGTTCTGCCTATGCAATGACCGAACCAGATGTTGCATCATCAGATGCAAAAAATGTGGTTTGTCAAGCAATTCTTGATGGTGATGAATGGGTAATTAATGGTACGAAATACTACATCTCTGGGGCTGGTGACCCAAGATGCAAAGTTTTAATAACAATGGTGCAAACTAATCCGGATGCTCCTCCTCATCGACAGCAATCACAGATCCTTGTGCCAATTGATGCCCCGGGAATGACTATTGATCATCCAATGGAAGTGTTTGGTCACGCTGATGCGCCACACGGTCACATGCATATAACTTTCAAAGATTGCCGGGTCCCTGCAGAAAACATCTTGCTTGGTGAAGGACGAGGGTTTGAAATTTCACAAGTACGACTCGGTCCGGGACGCATTCACCACTGCATGCGGTCCATCGGTGCTGCTGAACGAGCTATAGAACTCATGGTTCGCCGGGGTCTACACAGAGAAGCTTTCGGCAAAACAATTCTTAAATTGGGTAAAAACATGGAAGTGGTGTCAAGAGCACGTATTGAAATCGAAGCAATGCGTCTCATGGTGCTACGTGCCGCGAGAGCTATGGACACAATGGGCAATGCCGAAGCTCGTGTCTGGATCAGTGCGGTAAAGGCAATGGTGCCTGAGAAGGTATGTCACATCATTGATGAAGCTATACAAATGCATGGAGCTACTGGAGTTTCACAGTGGACACCTTTAGCAAGGCTTTACACCGGCCAACGTACGTTGCGTCTTGCTGACGGACCGGATGAGGTGCATCACTTTGTAGTCGCCCGATTTGAGTCCGGTCGGTACGGCGACGGGCCTGGGCCAGTGCCCATGTATGAAAATACTGGGAAAATGTTTACTGGACCATAAATCCTATGACTGACTCTCGTTCTCCAAAGCCCGCTGAGGCTTCAACAAAAAAAGATATTGAAAATTTCGCTAACTCATTGCCAGCAGATAGTGGTGCTGATGCAGGAAATGTCGCCAGAGGTTTTATCGCAACTCGTACAGATCCGATAATTCCTCGATCTGAGTCTTCACCACAACAAAATCCGGTGTGGGACCTCTCACGTTCAGATTTTGTTAATGATCCGCTTCCCGAAACAGTAAATCCTTCACTTTGGCGGCAAGCAGGCTTCAATGCTCAACACGGTTTATACGAAGTTTGTGATGGGATTTGGCAGGTCCGCGGTTTTGATATTTCAACAGTTACTTTTATTAAAGGAGACACCGGTTGGGTTGTAATTGACCCTTTAACCACTTCCGAGACATCAAGGGCTGCCTACGAACTTGTAACAGAAGAGTTAGGGCACCGTGATGTTGTTGCAGTTATTTATACGCACTCTCATTTAGACCACTACGGGGGCATTCTTGGTGTCGTAGATCAAGAGCGAATACAAGCAGGTGAAATTCCTATTGTGGCTCCCGAAGGATTTATGGCTGAAGCTGTAAGCGAGAACATTATTGCTGGTCCTGCCATGATTAGACGCTCGATCTACCAGATGGGCATGTTCTTACCGTGGGGTTCAACAGGCCATGTAGACACTGGTCTTGGAAAAGGAATCCCGGCTGGTACCTCTGCATTAATACCTCCGACAATTGAAATCACGGAGACAGGACAAAAACTTGTCTTAGATGGAGTTCCTGTGGAGTTTCAACTCACTCCCGAGACTGAAGCACCGGCAGAGATGCATTTTTATTTTCCAGATCATCGAGCATTGTGTATGGCAGAGAATTGCACTGCGACTATGCACAATGTATTGACTCTTCGTGGTGCGTTAGTCCGCGATGCGTTGATGTGGAGTCGTTACATTGACGAAGCTCTTGAACGTTGGGGAGACGTATCAGATGTTGTTTTCGCTAGTCATGGGTGGCCGCATTGGGGGGAGGAAAACGTTAAGAGTTATCTTGTGCGTCAACGCGATCTTTACCGTTGGACCCATGATCAGGCAGTTCGTCTCTTAAATCTTGGAGAGACGCCAGATGAAATTGCTGCACAGATTGAACTACCGCCTGGGTTATGGGAAGACTGGCTATGTCATGGATATTACGGGACAGTTAGCCATAACGTTCGTGCCGTTTATCAGCGTTACCTCGGCTGGTATGACGGCCATCCATCAAGCCTTGAACCACATGAGCCTGTTGAATCTGCAAAGCGATATGTGGAATTCATGGGAGGTATGGATAATTTCCTCACTCAAGCCCGAAAGTCGTATGAAGAAGGAGACCATCGCTGGGTGGCTCAAGTCTTAAGGCATGCAGTGTTCGCTGACCCCACTTGCGAAGAAGCCCGATTGCTTCAAGCCGATGCATTTGAACAACTAGCTTGGCGAGCAGAATCTGGAGTTTGGAGAGATGTCTATCTGATGGGGGCTCAAGAACTTCGTCAAGGGACTCTTAACGCTGAAGTGTTTCGCCGCCCTAACCCTGACGTTGCGTCTGGTCTTTCAACACAACAAATATTTGATTACCTAGCGATCAAGATCGACGGAGAAAAAGCTGCCAAACTGGGGCATATTTTCTTGAATTGGATTTTGCCTGATATTGAAGAAACGATTCGGATTGAACTTTCTAATGGAACGCTTCATGCTTCGCCGGGGCTTATTCATGATGCACCGAATGCCGTTGTGACGTGCTCCCGAAAACAGTTAAATCATATGGTGTCTAGTGGGGACAGCATTTCTGATCTTGTTGAGTCAAATGAAGCCAGCATTGAGGGTGACGGAGATCTTGTTTTTGATCTCTGGGAAACCTTTACGGACTTTCCTCTACTGTTCAACATCATTGAACCCTAAATAGACGGACTTTGTCTTTTAACTGTCTTCTAATTCTCGTCTTATTTCCTCACCATGTTGATCATTAGTTGGTGGGGTTCGGCGAACCGTAGGTGGGGTTGTTTCCATATTCAGTGGAGAACGAACTGAACGGAAAGCATTTTCATCATCGCCGAAGGTAACCACCGGATCAAGACCGAGAGCTTCTGCTGTCACAAAGGCTGCTCGAACATCATTGACCATTCCAACGGGAATCCCCGCTTTTTGTAATCGTTCAACCCATGCTGCAGCAGTGTCTTTAGATAATTCCTTATTAATTTCCGCAGCTAGGGCATCAATGTTTACCAGCCGATCCTCGTTGGTTTTAAAACGTGGATCCTCCATCCAGTCAGTTCGCCCCATTTCTTTGCATAAACGTTCCCAAAGCGCCGGGCTCGCTGCGGCGATAATTACTGGTCCATCAGATGCTTGATACGGCTCATAAGGCGCTATTGAGGGGTGCCTATTTCCATGTCTCCCTGGATCTATATCTGCTGTGGCATAGGCTGCTCCCACGTTTAGTAAGCCTGCTAGCGCTGATTGCATGAGAGACACTTCAACATGTTGGCCTAAACCGGTTTGGTGACGTTCTTGGACTGCTGCCAATATTCCTATCGCGGCATAAAGTCCTGTTAATTTGTCGACCATTGCTGAACCTATTTTTGAAGGTTCGCCATCTACTTCTCCAGTGATGTGCATAATGCCGCTCATTGCTTGAACTACAAAGTCGTATCCAGCTAATTCGGCTCCTGGTCCAGTGCTACCAAATCCGGTTATTGAACAGGTGATGACCCCAGGGTTGTCTTTGGCCAGGCTGTCTCTGTTTAACCCGAAGCGTTCCATTGTTCCGGTACGGAAATTGTCAATTACTATGTCGGCGCTTTGGCAAATTTGGTGTGCTATCTCTAGGTCTTCTTCGCTGCGTAAATCAAGTGAGATTGATCTTTTGTTTCGATTGAATCCGAGGTAATAGGTGCTTGTAGTGTTTTGTCCGTCTGACCACCATGGTGGGCCCCATGTTCGTGTGTCGTCTCCTACTCCGGGTTGTTCAATTTTTATTATGTCTGCGCCTAGATCTCCTAGGACCATAGTTGCTAAAGGTCCGGCTAATACCCGTGAAAAGTCGGCGATTCGTAGGTTCCTTAAAGCTCCTTGAGGTTGTTGGTCATCTATTTCTGTCATGAGGTCTCGTTTTGTTTTAATAACAGTTTAAACCGGCGATGTTTATTAGGCGGTTGCGGCATTGACGAGATTTCCGAATCGATGCAGCGTCCAACTAATCGCTTGTTCACGGACGTACCATCGGAGTTCGAGGCGCCCACTGGAGGTGACTGGTTCATCTACAAGATGAACTTCTGCTTGAATTGCTGCTGCACGCACCTCTTCGGTAGTTGAGCCAAGTAGCCGGATACGTCCGAACCGATACGAGGAAAGCGATGCAGCAAAATCGCTATTGCTAATTTCTTCTTCTCTGCTGACTGTGCAGGTTGCCCCACAGCGATTTATGGCGCTTAAAGCTCTCTCTACTTCTTTTTCTTTAGCGTCGGAGCTAATTCTGACTATGAGATTTGGTTGTGGTTTATAACGCAGGATGTTGGCTTCGCAAAAAAGTCCAGAGGGGTCTTGATCAATGTTGTAATGATTGCCCCACCAGTAATCGTCGTCCTGTTGAGCGGCATCAAGGTCAACCGAGTCAGTTGGAGACCATGTGCCTAGTTGAAGAAGGTAATCTGGTCCTCCCGCTTTAGCTCCGCTTCCTACCGTGGAACGTTTCCATCCTCCGAATGGTTGTCGGTTAACGATCGCTCCTGTGATGTGTCGATTAACGTAGGCGTTGCCTACTTGGACTTTGTCGAGCCAGGTTTCAATTTCTGTGGGGTCGAGAGAATGAATTCCGCCGGTCAATCCGTAGTCAACGGCGTTTTGCCATTCAAGGGCTTGATCAAGGTTTGATGCTGCCATTAGACCGAGCACTGGTCCGAAGTATTCTGTGTGATGAAATGGCGAGTTGGGTTGGACGCCTGCTTTTATTCCGGGTGTCCATAGTTTTCCGGCTGAGTCGATTTGATGGGGTTCTAGGAGCCAGTATTCGCCTTCTTCAAGGGTCGTCAGTGCGTGGAGTAACTTCCCTGAGGCTGGGGCAATAAGTGGGCCGAATGTTGTTTCTGGTTCATAAGAGTGGCCGACAATAAGTGATTTCGCCGCGTCAACTATTTGGCGAAGAAATCGTTCATCAGTTGCCACAGAGTCAACAAGAATTCCCAGACTTGCTGCGGAACATTTCTGGCCTTGATGACCAAACGCGGAACGGACGAGGTCAGCAGCTGCAAGGTCTAGATCTGCTTGTGGTGTCACGATGAGTGCATTTTTTCCGCTTGTCTCTGCTGAAAGAAACATGTCGGGTTTCCATGATCGAAATAGATCTGCGGTTTCTACAGATCCGGTAAGGATTACCCCGTCGACTGAAATGACGAGATGTTTTCCAACATCGTCATCGCGAGTTCTGACGAATTGAAGAAGTTTTTCTGGAACCCCTGCTGCCCAACAAGCTTCGGCAATAATCTCTGCACATCTTGGTGTTTCCGGCGCTGGTTTGAAAATAACTCCATTTCCGGCTGCTAAGGAAGCAAGCACACCGCCGGTGGGTATTGCCGTGGGAAAATTCCAAGGTGGCACTACCGCCAGAACTCCAAGTGGAGTAAATTCTGCGTACTTTAATTGATCGAGTTCTGTTGATCTTTCGGCATACCATCTTGCGAAATCTACGGCTTCGTTAATTTCCGCATCTATTTCTGTCCATGTTTTTCCTGCCTCATGAGCCATGGTGACAAAGAGATCGTTTTTTCTTTTTAGTATCTCTTCGGCTACTTGTCGCAGAATGTTTTGTCGTTCTGCGATTGGGATTTGTATCCATTTATTTTGTGCATCTTTTGCTTCAGTTATAAATCTTTGAATATCTTCAACGGAGGTCGTGATCTGCGTTTTTATTTTCTGAGGTGTTTGACCGGAGATACTCTTTATCCATTCTTGTGTTGTATTTAAAGATGGGTCAGTATCAGGTTGGTTAAAAAAGTTTTTCTCTTTATTTAGATTTTTGATTTCATGACGACGCGGAGTTGAGCTAACTTCCCAACGAGTAGCAACTGCATGGCGAAATTGTTGGGCTTGACTTGAAAATTCGTCACTACCGGATTTGAGAGTGAAGAGGTGGCGAAGAAAGTTGTCTTCAGAAGCGTTCTCTTCAAGGCGGCGAAACAAGTAACTTATCGCTACGTCAAAATCGGCTCGACCCACTATCGGGGTGTAAAGCAATAAACCGAGTGTGTCATCATAAACTTGGCGGGCTTGTGCGGGAGCCATTCCCTGAAGCATTTCAAATTCAACTCTGTCCGAGACTTGCCGTTCTTGTGTCAACAAATGAGTCCATGCAACATCGAAGAGATTATGGCTTGCTAAGCCGATGCGTACACCTTCCATGTGTTCAGGACGAAGAACCCAGTCAAGGCAGCGTTTGTAGTTTGCGTCTACTTCTGCTTTTGTTTTGTATGGGGCTTGCTTCCACTCATGAAGTGCGGCGTCAACTTTTTCCATAGCTAAATTCGCGCCTTTAACTAAACGAATTTTTATCTCCCCGCCACCTGCTTTTTTTCTTTCATTTGCCCACGGTGTTAACCGTTGAAGCGCCGAAAAAGTGTCTGGAAGATAGGCCTGTAAAACAATCCCTGCATCTAAAGAATGCAGCTGTGGTTCATCAAGAAGTTTCATAAAAGCACGCATAGTGAGTTCGAGGTCTCGGTATTCTTCCATGTCTAAATTGACGAAAGTCGGAGGAGTGGTAGATGCCGCGTGAGAAAAAAGGGTTCGAAGTCTTTCTTCTATTCTCTGAAGTGTGTGATCAAACGCCCACAAGTTAATTTGACTTGTGATAGAAGATACTTTCACTGATACGTAATCAACTTCTGGATCGCTGATTAAAGCCAGAGTTTGTTTAAATCTTTTTTCAGCTTCTGCTTCTCCAAGAACAGCTTCTCCAAGGAGGTTAACGTTGCAGTCATACCCCTCTTCTTTGCGTTTATTTAGGTGTTTGTGCATCGGCTCATTTTCGGCATCTACTACTAAGTGTCCGATAAGTGAGCGCATACGAAAACGAGCAAGTGGCATTACGAGGTTTGGCAAAAAAGGAGCGATGCTAGCTCCTATTCGGAGCATGTTTTTATCAAAGAAATTTAAAAACGATGGCAGTTTTCGTTCTCGAGTAAGACGGGAAAGCTGATTGGCGGCTGCCTTGTTGTCACGGTGACGCGCAACACGGTCAACAAAATCCATTGTGAAGGCAACACCTTCAGGATCGGAAATAAGAGCAGATAGTCGCTTAGATTGCCGACGTTCATTTATGGTTTCGGTTTGCTGTGTGTTGTCTAGCCATTGAGCGACAAGAGCAACTGTTTCTTCAATTTTTAAAGTCGCGTCAATTTCGGCCACGGGTTAAGAGCTTTCTTTTAAGCTTGATAATCAGGGTTTTCCCAAACTATGAGTACAGCATTATTTCCAACTGATGGGTCATCCAAATAATTGGGTATCGCTCCTCGTGCTTCGAATCCATTTTGTAATTGAAAACTCAAAGTTGGGTCATAGAGTTCACCAGCTATGACTTTTTCTATGTATTCGTCGGCAGACATGTCGTGGAGGTACTTGGAGTAGCCAGGTATAACTCCACCGGCGACAATTCCGCGTTTACCTAATTTCTTTACTGTTTCTTTTCGTAGTTCGTAAAGTTGGTGCCCTATACCTCTTTTTCGGTATTCGGGATTGACCGCGATTGTTACTCCGTAATACCACTCCCCATCTGGAGAGTGATCTCCGCCACCTTCCGTTCCTGTTAAGTCATCAAGGGAGTGGTTAGGGTCATCAAAATCAAAGTCAAGTAGAAGTCCAACTCCGAATCCAACTGGGGTGTCTCCGTCAAGAGCAACGAACCCTCCTTCAGGGAAAACTTCACAGTACCCGACGATGTCTTTATAACTGAGCAGGTCATCACTACCGATGCTAGAAAAAACTGAGTGCTCTATGGCCGTGAGCTGTTCTGCCCATTCCACTTTTATCGGAGCATAAGTAATTTCATTCATTGAACGGTATGTGCACATATTCGTTAGCGCTGGGTACTCCCCACACAGCCCAAAAGTCTAAAGTCTGTGGTCGCATGATTGCCGCCCCACTTGATTCAATGTGGTAAGGATCTACAGACGTTCTGCAAATAGCTTCGGGGTCGCGAGTTACTGACATCAGATCTTCAACAGTTACTTGCTCTTGGTCTAAAAGTTCTGTGGCTCGGGATAAACGATTTTCTGAGTTTGCTTTAATCGCTGGGTCTCTCAATGCTTCTACCCTTTTTGCTTGATCCCAGAGAACATGATTCGTATGTACCAGTGGGGTTTCTTCCAAAGTTGTGTGCGGTCGGGCTGTAGGCATAGCTTCAATCATGTATCCAGTGCCGGATGAGTCGAAAATCAAAAAGCTATGTGATCCGGCGAGATCGGCTGACAAAACTTCGTTTAATGCTTCGTTTGCGTTTGACGTAGCCAATGCTGCTCGCACTACTGACGGCCACATAACTCCTGGGCACCCGTCAGTTCCGACAAGATTATTTATACCAACACATACTCCCTCGTTGTTCATTCCGATTTGTCCAACACACCCCACGGTAGAAAATATGAGCGCGTCTGGAGCGTTATCGGGTTGGATTCGCATGAGAACTACGTGATCAGTCGCAGTGTCGTGCATATCCCATGTTTGGCCATAGAGCCCCTGACCGTTTGCTTGTGAATCTGGAATGATGAATGCTGTGCAATCATCTTCGATGACATCTGTGGGGTACGGGCCACCAAAAACGTTGCGAACAGTGTCGACAAAATCGGTGAACCCTCCTACTACAACTGCTTCGGCTGGCGTTATGCCTGCGCCTTCTGCCATTGCACACATTTCTGCGTAAAGTTCTGGTGAATGCTTTTCATGGGCGGGAAGACAAGATTCAGCGATTTCTATTACTTGTGACTCAGCTATTTCTTGTCCCGCCCAAAATTGTCCGCTGGCAAGCCGGATGCGTTCGTTTGCGTAGATTTTTATTTCATCCGCATAGGTTGTTCCATGTTTATATCCCATCTCTTCTGGTGTGCCTTTGAGATCAAGAATGCGGATCGGTGGACGCTTCATAATGTGCAGTCTCGCGTTGTTTTTGACTGAGGGCAAACACCTGAAATGATTGTGTTCTGACTATGGGTATTAGTAAAGATGCGGGCAGACTGTTGAAATGGATTCAAAAGATTTGCTGTTATTCGATCCTGAGGTGTCTGATGCTTTGAATTCTGGGAAGCCTGTTGTCGCTTTGGAGTCGACAATTATTAGCCATGGGATGCCGTATCCCAGAAATGTTTCTACTGCCTTAGAGGTAGAAGCGGTGGTTCGTGAAAACGGTGCTATTCCTGCAACTACTGCACTTATGGACGGCCAGTTTTGTGTTGGGCTTTCTTCTGACCAAATTGAGAAACTTGGGTCTAGCGGCGGAGTTAAAAAAGTTAGCTTACGTGATATAGGTGTGGCGTTGTCTAAGGAAATTCTTGGAGCGACGACGGTAGCTACCACGATGTTCATTGCGGAGAAAGCCGGCATCCAAATATTTGCTACCGGTGGGCTCGGTGGCGTGCACCGTGGAGATTCTGGTGATGTTTCTGCCGACTTGACTGCTCTGGGGACGATTCCTGTAACGGTGGTGAGTGCTGGGGTTAAAGCTATTTTAGATTTACCGCGTACTTTAGAATTTCTTGAAACTCTGGGGGTGCCAGTTCTGGGTTATGAAACCGATGTTTTCCCTGAATTTTGGATCCGAGGTTCAAATCTTCCCATTAGTGCACGAGTTGATGATCCTCTAGCAGCAGCCGCCGCCATTTCTGCACACTGGTCTTCTGGTATGAAATCTGGAGTGGTTCTTGCAGCACCGGTACCTGTTGAAGATGAAGCTGATCCTGAAGTCATTAACGCTGCGATAAACGAAGGTTTGGCTGCGGCAGCTGCTCAAGGTGTGGCTGGTTCGGGAACTACGCCGTTTCTGCTTGCGCATATTGTGGAAAGCACAGGTGGAGCGAGTCTTGAAACGAATATTGCGTTAGTTAAAAATAATGCTGCTGTAGCTGCCAAAGTCGCTGTTGAACTTGCTTCTCTTAACAAGAAGTAACGATTTTATAATTCGAGAGCGTATTCGCTTAAACGTTCATAGAGCGGTACCGCTTCTTCAACTACACCTCTGAGATGCTCCGGGATAGTTACTTCTTTAGGTTCATAGGGTAAAAACTCTGTGGAGGCGTGAACTCCGTGATACCAGTATTTTTCCCAAACACCATCTTCTGGTTTTGGGCCTGCAGGCCATGAAAGCATTGCTTCATCAAAAGGGATGCCAATGTTTTCACAAAATTTTTCTAATGCTTTTCGTGGGTCTTTACGTAAAGTTGTGGCGTCAAGCACTACGGGGGTTTCACCTTCATTAAGTATTTCTTCCATCAAATCAACTTGTGATTCAAGGCCTGTGTCTCCGAGTGTGGCATCTTTCAAGTTCACTGATAGAGATGCCAACATTTCAGTTGGTTCTCGCACGAGTAGAACGTTGACACATTGCGAAAGAAACGATCGATCCATTTCTATTAAGTGGTGTGCCATTTGTTTAAAGAAAACCACGGGAGTGCCATGGTCGGCCAACATAATTTCTTCAGTTACTTGAGTTGGGTTTGGGTTTTGTGTCTTTAGTACTTCTTCTCGTCCAGGGTGATCACGTCCGGTTACATTTAAATAATGGGCGTAAAACGGTTCATCAAACACCGTTGTGTCTTGTCTCTCGCGAAACGAATACATCAGAGCGGTGGAAATATTCCTTGGCCCTGAACAACAATTGATCCTTACTGTCATTGCGATACTGATGCTGCTACTGCATCCTCGTAAAGTCCGCGGAGACGTCGGGTCATTGGGCCAGGTGCTGATTCACCAATTGTTCGTCCATCAACTTCTGTAACTGGGGTTAAACCGCCGAATGTTCCTGTTACAAATGCTTCTTCCGCTGCATAAACATCTGTAAGTGAAAAGGGGGCTTGACGGGTTGGGATTTGGGCTGCTTCTGCAGTCTCAAGAACTACCTGTCGGGTGATGCCATTAAGGTTGTATTGCCCAGTTGAAGTATGAACAATGCCATTGCGGACGATGAAGAAGTTGGTGGCGTTACAAGTAGCGACCGCTCCGGTGGGGTCAAGCATTAGTGCTTCATCAGCTCCTGCATGAACTGCTTGGATTAAAGCTATTACTTCATGCAATTTGGAATGACAGTTGAGTTGTTGGTCCAGCATGTCTGGGGCAGGTCGTCTAACTGTGGCGGTGAACAGATTCACTCCAATATCTGCAACTTCAGGGTCGGCTTGTTTATGTTCAGCGATAATGACAACGTTTGGCCCGCCGACAACATTGGATGGATGTTGGGAGGGAGTTTTTTTGTCACCTCTAGTGATCATGAGTCTGACGTGAACTCCGTCATCCATATTGTTTCGTTCAATAGTTTCTCGGAGAGCGTTAGTGACGCCTTCCCGTGTCATTTCTAATGGTATGTCTGCAGCGGCTAACCCTGCGAAGAGTCTGTTTAAGTGCCGGTCTAAGAAAGCAAATTTTCCATGGTGGAGACGGATGCCTTCCCATATTCCGTCTCCTACGAGAAACCCGCTATCAAATACAGAAACTTTTGCTTCATGTCGAGGGAAGAATTCCCCGTTGATATAGATTTCTACTTTTTCATTTCGTTCGTCGCTAAGCGCTTGGTGTGTACTACGTGCCATCTAGTGAATCTATCTGTCGTTGAGCCAACTAGTGATCTCGGACGCCGCTATTCCTGATTCTCCAGCTAGTACGTCTTGTGCTCATAACTATTGGCCCACCGGTTAAACGCTTTATTTCCAATGATCATCTTTCATGTACCGAGCGGGCTTGAGTTATTGATTGTTGAGGGGTGAGCATTTCTGGATCAACAATCAGGTCAAGAACTGCTCCGGTTTTAGAATCTAAAGCGTTGTCGAATGCTGCTTTAAATTCTTCGATGCTGGTTACTTGCTCGCTGTAAAAACCATAAGCACGAGCTATAGAAACAAAGTCGGGATTTTTGATATCTGTTCCAACTACTCGTTCCGGATAGCGACGTTCTTGATGCATTCGTATGGTGCCATACATTGAATTGTTAACAATAAGTACGATGGGTTGAGCATCTTCTTGCGCCGCGCTTCCTAGTTCTTGCATATTCATTTGGAAATCCCCGTCACCTGCAAAACACACTACGACTCGTTCTGGGGCGGCAACTTTGGCTGATATTGCAGCAGGTACGCCATATCCCATAGTTCCGTTCTGTGGGGCTAATAGCCGCGCACTAGATCCGTACAAGAAAAACTTGTTTGGCCAAACTGAGAAGTTTCCTGCGCCATTAGTAATAATTACGTCTTCAGGAAGTACCTCTTGGAGGTAAGCAGTCGCAGCAGCCATATCTACTCCTGTGATGGCTGTAGGGACTTTATGTGTTGAAAGGAAACGGTTACGGGTTTCTTCTCTCCATTGCTCTTTTGTATCTGCCATACTTGGCGTTCCTAACAATGCGGCTACAGCCAAATTTGGGTTGGAGCGGATATGAAGGTCTGCTTTAACGACTTTGTCGAACTCTGCTTCTGAAGCGTGAATGTGAAGTATTTTTTGACTTTGATTTTGGAAAAGGGTGTATGCGTTCGTCGTCATTTCTCCAAACCGGACTCCAACTGCGAGTATCACATCAGCTTCATCCAAAGTTTGTCGAACCGGCGGAGGCATAGCGACCCCTGCTTCTCCCGCATAACAAGAACTGTTGTTGTCCATCAAATCTTGACGACGAAATCCAACTACGACTGGAAGGTTTTGTTTTTCAGCGAAACGGCAAAGGTTTTCTCGCCCTCTTGTGGTCCATCCACCTCCTCCAGCTAAGAGGACAGGTTTTTTGGCTTCCTGCAAGATTGTCATTATTTCTTGAACTTCTTGTTCCGAAATTGAATGATCTTTAGTTGGTTCAAATGGGATGATCGTTTTTTCTGTTTTCTCTCTTAAGACATCTTCAGGTAACGCAATTACGACTGGTCCGGGCCGGTCCGAAGTAGCAATTTTGAATGCTTTATTTATTACTTCAGGGATTTGATCAGGGTGGGTTATTTCAGTAACCCATTTGGCGATTCCGCCAAAGAACGCTGTGTAATCCATTTCTTGAAATGCTTCATACCCGAGGTGGCTTGTGGGTACTTGTCCGATGAAGAGAATAAGTGGAGTTGAACCTTGTGCCGCAGTGTGTACACCTATAGAGGCATTTGTCGCCCCTGGCCCTCTAGTGACAAAACATATGCCGGGTTGTCCAGTGAGCCTTCCATACGCTTCAGCCATATAAGCGGCGCCGCCCTCTTGACGGCAGCCAATCAGACGTATTTGGTCAGATTTTTCATATAAAGCGTCGAGAACTTCTAGATAGGACTCTCCTGGTACTGCAAAAGCAGTATTTACTCCGTGTGAAGCTAGTCCTTCTACTAAAAGATGTCCGCCGTTCATTTTTCAGATCCTTTCCCGAAAAGAAAAATTAAGCATCCTAAAGTAAAAAATGATGACGCGATGATGGACAGCGGTTCGGGGTCTTTGACTGAAGCGGCAAGAAAAAAGACGGCGCTTCCTAAGAAAAGCCACCATGATGTTTTCTCTACGTTGTATCTCATTTTTTAAGTTTGCCACGCCGAAACCGACGAGTCGCCTCTGGCCGGTCTAGATTTCTATTTATGGATTACGGCCCGTTTTTTGATCAATTAAATAAAGGTGAAGTAATTGCGCCTCTTCCTTCTTTGACTCTTTCTGCTGCAGATAACACTTTCTACCGTGCGGTTACTGGTGATCAGCATTTACTCGCGGCAAATAGTGATCTTTATCGCAGGGTTAGTGGGGGTGCTAAGGAGTTAGTTAATCCTGGTTTGATCATGCAGGTTTCAATTGGTCAAACAACTAATGCCACGCGAAAAGCTATCGCTAATCTTTACTATCGTTCTGTTGAAATTTTAAGACCGGTAGAGGTGGGTGAAACATTGTCAACTTCTACTGTTGTTTTAGGGTTATGTGATGCTTCACCAAAAGAGGGTCTTAACCGGGGAAAAGTCTGGTTAGGGATTGAGACTCGTTCTGGGGAAGAAATTATTGCTCGTTATGAGCGCGTGGCTTTGTTGCCGTGTGCTGGCGATGCTCCAGGGCATGCCGATGAAATTCCGGGCCCCATGGATCCAGCGTCATTAGATTCTTGGACAAGTTTGGTTCCGTCTTGGAATATGTCTTTGTTGCCAGAGACAGTATGGGAGGTAGGGGAAGAACGTTGTGATCCTTTAGCCGATCATGTTGATCTCGCACCTGCTCTGGCTCGTTTTACTTTTAATCAAGCTGCGATTCATAGAGATCTTGAAGCTTCTTCTTTTGGGGAAAGGCTGGTTTATGGGGGCCATACCCAAGGTTTAGCTCAGGCGTCGTTAACTCGACTTTTACCTGGATTAGTGACTGTGCTGGGGTGGGATGGCTGTGACCATTTGGGTCCTGTGTTTGAAGGCGATCGACTTTCTTTTCGTCATGTCCCCATAGAGGAGTTCTCGCTTCAAGATGGTCGCATTTTAAGATTTGAAACTCGGGCTTCTCGAGATGGTGAAGATGTTCTTCTCTGGACTCCGATTGTGGTTGCGGTATGAAACGTCCAGTAATTGGCATTACGGGGAAACGTAGATTCGGTCGTGATCTTGCCGGGAACTGGTCTTCTATGTCTGATAGTTCTGCTGATGTTTTTTGGGTCATGTATGCCGAAGGGATTCTTTCTGCTGGAGGTTTCCCGGTGTTCTTACCTATTGATGTCGACCCTGTTGATGCAATAGATAATTTAGACGGGTTGTTGCTAACTGGCGGCACAGATATTGAGCCCAAGCACTATGGGGAAACGTCTGCCACCGATTTATTTCCTTATGAACCAATGCGTGATGAATTTGAATTTGGTTTGCTTGATGCTGTTGTTCGAACACCATTGCCTGTTCTTGGGATCTGCCGCGGTCACCAAGTAATTAATGTTCATTCTGGTGGTTCTTTAAATCAACATGTTCCTGAACACGCTGCTTTTGATCAGACCATAACTACACGATTTCATGAGGTGTTTTTCGAAAACGGATCAGAGCTTTCCCGTCTTTACGGCCCGAAATCAGAAGTCAATTCTTTTCACCATCAAACAGTAGATCGTGTAGGAGAAGGGCTTGAAGCCACAGCTCGTGCAAAAGATGGGGCTATTGAAGGTCTTGAACATAAGGATCTACCTATTTTGTCAGTGCAGTGGCATCCTGAAATGCTTTCGACACGACCGACAGATCCGATTTTTTCGTGGCTTGTTACTAACGCGAGTTAGCAGGGTAACCAGCCTATTTGACTAGGTGTAGTCTGAATATTTTTTGAGATAGCGCACTGGTGTGGAAAGGGCGTCTTTCCTAAATGGGGCGCCTAACTCTTTAGTGCACATAACTTCAATCACTGTCGTAATGCCATCTTCCATTTGTGCCTTAATTGCGTTGTCTAATGCCGGTCCTACTTCTTCAAGATCATCGATACGGATACCTTCGGCGCCCATGGCTTTGGCGATCTCTGAGTAATCTTCTCCTCCATCAAGTTCTCCTGCGACAAATCGACGGCCATAGAAATCAACTTGATTTTTTTTCTCAGCGCCCCATTGCCGGTTGTGGAAAACGACTGCAGTTACGGGAATGTTATGACGAACTGCGGTCATGATTTCGCTCATGCTCATTGCCCATGCTCCATCACCTGCATAAGCGATTGCTGGACGTTCCGGCGATGCGGCTTTTGCTCCAATAATTGTGGGGAGGGCATATCCGCAGTTGCCCCAACTCATGGCAGCAAAGAACGATCGAGGTTCTTCAAATCGTAGATAGCTGTTAGAAATTGAGTTGATGTTGCCAATATCGGTGGACACCATGGCTCGGGCGGGCATGGCTTTTTCTAATTCTCTTAATACTTGCCGGGGGTGTAACCAGTTGTCTTCTTCATCTATGGCTTCTTTTATCATCTCGATGCTGAAATCATCGACTTCGTTTGTCCAGTCGCTTAGCTCTTCTTCCCAAGCTGCTTTTTCTTCGGCGATTCGTTCTAAGCGATCTTCACGAGTGATGTCACTTTTTAATTCACGCTCTTCTAATCGTTTGGTTAATGCCTTTGCTGCTGCTCCTGCGTCTCCACAAATCCCTACGGATATTTTTTTAACTAAGCCAAGCATCTTTTGGTCTGCATCTATTTGGATAATCTTTGCGTCTGAGGGCCAATAATCCATGTCGTGTTGTGGCAGAGTCCCAAATGGTCCAAGTCTTGTTCCTAATGCCAGAACCACATCGGCTTGACTTATAAGTTTCATCGCTGCTTTTGAACCTTGATATCCAAGCGGACCGCACCATTGTGGATGGCTTGCTGGAAATGAGTCGTTATGTAGGTAGCTGTTGACTACTGGGCAACCAAGACGTTCTGCTAAATCCACAGCTTCCCTCACGGCATTACTCATAACTACCCCGCCGCCCGAGATTATGACTGGGAATTCAGCTTCAGCGAGAAGATCAGTTGCTTCGTCCAGTGTGCGTTCACCGCCTGGTCCGCGATCAAGAACCATGGGTTCGGGAATCTCTACGTCTATGTCGCCGTAGAACCGGTCCCGCGGAATATTGAGTTGTGTTGGTCCGATTTCCGACATTGCTCGATCAAAACATCGGGCAGTGATTTCTGCCATGCGATGTTCGTTGTTGATGTGTCCTTGATATTTAACAAATTCTTGGAACATGGGTAGCTGATTTGCTTCTTGGAATCCTCCAAGCCCTATTCCCATTGTTCCGGTTTCCGGAGTGATTATTACTACAGGGCTATGCGCCCAGAAAGCTGCTGCAACTGCTGTTACACAGTTTGAGATACCTGGGCCATTTTGACCGATGACTACCCCGTGTCTACCACTGACTCTTGCATAACCATCTGCCATGTGTGCGGCACCTTGTTCGTGTACAACTGGAATGAAACGGATACCGGCAGGTTCGAAAATATCCATTGCATCCATGAATGCCGAACCCATGATTCCAAAAATGGTGTCTACATTATTTGCAACCAACGTTTCAACGAAAGCTTCACTTGGGGTCATACGAGTCATATTTAATCCTTTCGTTTAATCCGTTTTTGTCAACACTTCTTGTCCTAAGCGTTCTAGGACTGACAAACAGATTTCTAAGTCAGAAATTTTCACAAATTCGTCTGGTTTATGAGCGACTTCAATATCTCCAGGGCCCCAGACAACGGCCGGCATTCCTGCGGCCTGATAAAGACCTGCTTCTGTCCCGTAAGAAACCACATCAAAATCTGATTTTTTTAACAACGTGGCCATAAGTGAAAGCGCAGGTGAGTCTTCTGCGTATTCAAGGCCATCGACTTCGCATACTCTTTCTGTCTCAATTGAAGCTTCTGGATGGATTTCTTTCATCTCAGATAAAAGTTGCTCTGTGAAGGCTGATAACTGTTCGTGTACATAAATTGCGTCGGATCTTTGAATCGGTCTCATTTCCCAATCAAATTTGCAGTGTTCTGCTACTACGCACCGGGCTTGACCGCCGTGTATTGTTCCAACGCTCATCGTTGTTGAAGGTGGCTGATATGGGCTGTCTTGAGGTGCTCTGGAAGTCATTTCGGAAGTTAATTCCATGAGTCGATTAATGAATCGAGCAGCGTATTGGACGGCGTTAACTGCTTTTCCTGGTTCAGAACTGTGCCCGTTAAGTCCTTTGATTGTGGTGGCATATTCATAGCAGCCCTTATGAGCTGCGATGGCTTCTAACCCAGTTGGTTCTCCGATAATTACCGCGTCAGGTTTAATGTTTTTTTCTTTCAGGTCTTTTAAAAGAATTGGCGCGCCATGAAAGCCGTCTTCTTCATCAAAGGTAAGGGCGATGTGTAAAGGTTTAGTGAGGTCAAGTGAAGCAAACCATGGCGCCATGGCCAGCACACAGGCAATAAACCCTTTCATGTCCGCGGTGCCGCGTCCAAAAATACATCCATCGCGTTGGTCGGCTTGGAAAGGTGGTGTAACCCAGTCGGCTGCGTTAACTGGAACTACATCTGAATGCCCTGAAAGAACTATTCCGCCATCCGTTTCTGGGCCGAAGGAAGCAAAGAGATTTGCTCTTTCTCCGTCTGAACTGTGAGTAAGAATAATTCTTGCCCCAAGGTCGCTTAAATATTTCTCTGCATAGTTGATGAGGTCAAGATTCGGAGTCAAAGCAACGGTGTCAAAACCAATGAGTTCTTCAAGAATATTTAATGTTTTCGCTAATGTGTTGTCGTTCATTTTTTTATGAAAAGCTTTCTTGGAAAATCGGCAAACGTTTCTGCGGGTCCATTGTCAGTAATCATGAAACTTTCAGTGATTTCCATTCCCCAATCATCCATCCAAAGACCTGGCATGAAATGAAAAGTCATACCGGGTTTTAGTTCGGATTCATCTGTGCCACGAAGTGAAATCGTTCTCTCACCCCAGTCAGGTGGGTAGCTAAGCCCGATGGGGTATCCGCAGCGGGCATCTCGTTCAATGCCGGCGCGGGCAAGCGTTTCGTGGAGGGCATTTGCTATGTCGCAGGCTCGATTACCTGATTGCGCTGCTTGAAGGCCGGCTTCGAGCCCTTCCACGAGAGCTTTTTCAGCGTCAATCATTTTTTGGGGAGGGTCGCCAAGGAACACGGACCGACAGAGTGGAACATGGTATCTCCGATGAACTCCAGCTATTTCGAAAAAAGTTCCTTCGCCTGATTTGAATGGCTTATCGTCCCAGGTTATGTGTGCGGCTGATGCATCAACTCCCGTAGGCATGAGTGGAACAATGGCGGGATAATCTCCTCCGAACTCTTCTGTTCCTGCTATTGAAGTGTGATAGACCTCAGCTACTAAATCGTTTTTTCTCATCCCTGGTTCAATTAATTCAAGAATGCGGTGATGCATTTTTTCTACAATGCGTGCAGCTCTGCGCATGTAGACGAGTTCTTGCTCAGATTTAATTGTGCGCTGCCAATTAATGAGACCTGTGGCATCCACGATTTGTGCCTGAGGAAGACCAGCTAGAAGGTGAATGTGGGAGGCTGCTGAGTAATAGTAATTATCTAGTTCCACTCCAACCACTGCTTGGTCGAACCGTGAATCAGCGAGAAGAGCGGCTAAATGCTGGTAGGCATGTTTTTCCGTCGACATAACATGATCATCTGAGTATGCGACAACGTGACGTTCATCCATATAAACCGTCCGTAGAGCACCTTTTGCGTCCATGCCACGCCCCCACCAGATTGGGTCATCATCATGGGTTACTAAAACTGCTTGTGGTGTGTAAAACGACCAACCGTCATAGCCAGTAAGCCAAGACATGTTTGAGGGATCAGCAGAAACAAGGACTTCGATGCCTCTGGTTTCCATCGCTGCACGTACTTTGGCAAGGCGAAGCGCGTACTCTTCGCGGCTAAAATCTAGTTCTACGTCAGGCATTTTTACTCCAAACTTTTATTTGAGGTTCTATTCCTATATCGCAACGTAGCCTGATTAGGGGTTGTCTGGCTAGGGGGGAACAAACCAAAATACTTAATCAGACTAATTTAAGAGGTTGTAATGGTTGGATGGCAATTTTGGATTGATCGGGGCGGTACTTTTACCGACGTTGTAGCGCGTCGCCCTGATGGTTCAACTGTTACCCATAAGTTACTTTCTGAAAATTCTCGCATTTACGAAGATGCCGCAATTCAAGGTATCCGTGAACTTCTTGGCCTTTCTGCTGGTGATCCTTTACCTTTTGACGAGATTTCTGCAGTGAAGATGGGGACCACTGTTGCGACAAATGCTTTATTGGAGCGAGAAGGGGAACCTACCGCACTTGTAACTACCTGTGGTTTTGCCGATGCTTTAAGAATCGGATATCAGGCTCGTCCTGAACTTTTCGCACTGGACATTGTTTTGCCTGAAATGCTTTACACGAAAGTGGTTGAGATTAATGAGCGGGTGTCTGCCGCTGGTTCAGTAATCACACCGCTTGATGTTTCTGAAGCGCGAACTCTTTTAGAGGAAGTGCGGGATGAAGGTTTTGATGCAATAGCTATAGCGCTTTTACATGGCTATAGGTATACCGAGCATGAAAAAATTCTTCATGAAATTGCTAGCGAACTTGGTTTTCAACAAATTTCAGTTAGCCATGAAGTGAGTCCTCTAATGAAGCTTGTTTCTCGTGGGGATACCACAGTGGTGGATGCGTATCTGTCTCCTATTTTGCGTCGATACGTGAACTCTGTTGATGAAAAGCTTCGTCCTGATGATTTCGGTCCAAATCTTATGTTTATGCAGTCCAATGGTGGTCTTACCGATGCTCGCCACTTTCGAGGCAAGGATGCTTTGCTTTCCGGCCCGGCTGGCGGAGTAGTTGGAATGGTAAAAACTGCAGAAACTGCTGGGTTTGACCGCCTTATTGGTTTTGATATGGGAGGAACTTCTACCGATGTGTCTCACTATGCCGGCGAGTTTGAGAGAACACATGAAACGCAAGTTGCGGGGGTTCGTGTTCGAGCACCAATGATTCACATTCACACTGTGGCAGCTGGTGGTGGATCAATTCTTCATTTTGACGGTTCTCGTCTACGGGTAGGACCAGATTCTGCTGGAGCAGATCCTGGTCCTGCTTGTTATGGGAATAACGGGCCGCTTGCAATTACCGATGCGAATGTTTTACTGGGCAAATTGCGTCCTGAATTCTTTCCTCAAGTTTTCGGTTCTGAAGGAAACCAGCCACTTGATGTAGAAACCGTCACTAAACAATTTGATGAGCTCGCGGAGAAAATCTCACGAGCTTCTGGGGTTGCCCAGTCGGCAGAGTCTGTTGCAGAAGGATTTCTTTCGATTGCGGTTGAAAATATGGCTAACGCTATTAAAAAAATCTCTGTGCAAAGAGGCTACGACATTACCTCTTATACCTTGGTTTGTTTTGGTGGCGCAGGAGGACAACATGCTTGTCTAGTTGCTGATCGCTTAGGAGTGAGTCGTATCCATATTCATCCGCATGCTGGTGTGCTTTCAGCTTTGGGAATTGGTTTAGCTGATATTCGTCATCTCAGCGAAGGTGCGGTGGAGTCACCGTTGTCGGAAGAATTATTGATCAGCCTTGAATCTCGATGGGATTCTATGGAAACCGAAAGTGTAAACATTGTAAAAACACAAGGCGTAGCAGATAGCCGGATCACCACTATGAAGAGATTCGGTGTCCGCTACGCAGGATCTGATACCGCACTCCAAGTTGATGCAGGTTCATGTTCCGTTGTACAAAATGCTTTCGAAGAGCAGCATCGTTCACGATTCGGATTCATTTCTCCAGAAAAAGAACTAATTGTTGAATCGCTACAAGTTGAAGCTGTTGGAATGTCTGACAGCGTAGATTTGAAATCGGATTACCAAGACATCACTGATGTTCAACTCGGGGTTTTCTCTACTGTTATGAATGGAGAAACTCATGAAACTCCGTTCAGATCTCGATCTTCATTAAGGACTGGCGAGCCGGTTTTAGGGCCTGCGGTGTTAGTTGAAGAAACAGGAACCACAGTTATTGAACCTGGATGGTCAGCGACTGCTAATAAAAATGGGGATTTGATACTTGAAAGAGTCGTCGCCCTTCCGGAACGTGCAGCTATTGGCACTGATGTAGACCCTGTTCAGTTAGAGATCTTTAACAATCTTTTTATGAATATCGCAGAACAGATGGGAGTTGTGCTTGAGAACACTGCTGCTTCAGTAAACATTAAAGAACGTTTAGATTTTTCCTGTGCTCTATTTGATCCCGATGGAGATCTAATCGCTAACGCTCCACACATGCCTGTTCATTTAGGTTCGATGAGCGAATCCATAAAATCAATAATCCGACAAAATCCCGTTATGACTCCCGGTGACGTCTACGTAATGAACGCTCCTTACAACGGTGGCACTCATCTTCCAGACATCACAGTAATAAAACCGGTCTTTGATGACGATGAAAAATCTATTATTTTTTATGTAGCGTCTCGCGGTCACCACGCAGATGTTGGCGGAAGCGTTCCCGGTTCGGCACCTGCTGATTCGACCACAGTTGACGAAGAAGGAGTTTTGCTAGACAACGTTCTTCTTGTTTCAGATGGACGTTTTCGTTACGACCACATTCATGGTTTGCTTACCGGCGGTCAATGGCCGGCTCGCAACGCAGAGCAAAACATTGCCGATCTCCAAGCTCAAGTCGCAGCTTGTGAAAAAGGGACAAGTGAGCTTCGTAGAGTCATCGCCCATTTCGGGCTTGATGTTGTCCACGCTTACATGAAACATGTGAAAGACAATGCGGAAGAATCGGTGCGGCGCGTTATCGATGCTTTAACTGACTCATCCTTTACCTATCGAATGGATGATGGGCATCAGGTGTCTGTGGAGATAACGGTTGATCATGAAAACCGATCAGCCTGCATTGACTTTACGGGGACTAGCGACACTCACCCAGGTAACTTCAACGCTCCTTCATCAATCGCTCATGCCTCAGTTCTTTATGTTTTCCGTTGCTTAGTCAACGACGACATCCCGCTTAACGCCGGTTGTTTGAAACCTCTCCAAATTATTTTGCCGGAGCCATCAATGATTAATCCTTCATATCCAGCAGCAGTTATTGCGGGAAATGTTGAAACTAGTCAAGTGATTGTGGACACGTTATTTGGTGCTGTAGGTGTTTTAGCTGCTCCGCAAGGAACGATGAACAATTTCATTTGGGGCAACGATAACTATCAAAATTATGAAACTATTTGTGGTGGCGCTGGTGCAACTGCGAATGCTGATGGCTGCGACGCGGTACATACTCATATGACCAATTCTCGGCTTACTGATCCAGAGGTTCTTGAGTGGCGCTTCCCGATTCTGCTTGAAACTTTCCATATTCGGAAAGGCTCTGGCGGAAATGGTTACCGGCGCGGCGGTGACGGAACAGTTAGGCGTGTGTTATTTAACGAAGCGATGGAAGTTAATGTGCTCTCCGGGCACCGTATTGTGCCGCCCTATGGAGTAGATGGTGGTGAACCCGGAGCGATTGGTCATACTCGTCTGATTCATGCTGACGGAACAGTGGTTGAATTCGGAGCTAGCGCCCAAACTTTCGTTAATCCTGGAGACAGATTCGAGATTGAAACTCCAGGTGGTGGTGGTTTTGGAAAAGTAGAAAATTAGTTTTCGCTGAACTATCCCCCAATTACATTGTGTTCAGGCCCATAAGGAAATCCAGAAATATTCTCTGCTTCAGTTTCTCCTACAATAAGAATGTCGTGTTCTCGGTATCCCCCTGAACCTGGTTGACCTTCAGGAATTGCAATCATCGGCTCCATGGAGACAACCATCCCTGGTTGAAGTGTTGTTTCGACATCTTCTCTAAGTTCTACTCCTGCTTCTCGACCGTAGTAGTGGCTGAGTACTCCGAAACTATGCCCATACCCAAAAGAGCGGTATTGGAGCAGGTCGTAACTGCGGTAAATATCGTTTAATTCTGAGGCAATGTCACAGCAACGTGCGCCCGGTTTTATTAGTTCTAGTCCTCTTTCATGGACTTCTACGTTTATTTCCCATAAACGTAAATGCTCATCTGAAACGTGGTCGCAGAACAGGGTTCTTTCAAGGGCGGTGTAGTACCCAAAAATCATTGGGAATGTGTTTAGAGACAAAATGTCTCCAGATTCAATAGTTTTGTTAGTAACTGGATTGTGAGCTCCATCGGTGTTTATACCGGACTGGAACCATGTCCACGTGTCCATGAGTTCAACGAATTGAAAAGTGTCGGCAATTTCACGAACCATTGTTTCTGTGACTGCGAGAGCTACTTCGTGTTCAGCGACGCCAGCTGCTACTGCTTCTACACACGCATCTGCACCTAGGTCACAAATTCGTGTTCCATGGCGAATGAGGTCATGTTCTTCAGACGACTTAATAGTACGCATCCACATTGTGGGTGTACCGACATCAACTAATTCGATATCGGGGAAGGCTGCAGATAAAGCTTGAAATTGATCAACGCTGAGGTGATCAAATTCAACGCCCAGTCGTTTTACTTTTGGGATTAGTTCTTTGACCGCTTCGTAATAGTTGTTGCGACGCCAGTCGGAGTAAACAATGTTTTCACCATGGGTGCGCCTCCATGGCTGTCCTCCGTCTATGCCGGCTGAAATAGTAGTTGCAACTTTTTGGTCTATAACCATCCCGTATTTCCGTCCGAAATAGCAATAAAGCCATCCGGAGTAGTAGCAGATGTTATGCCATGAGGTAAGGAGGCAAGCATCAATATTTTCTCTTTCCATGTGTGCGCGTAGATCATTTTGTCTGCGATCCATTTCCTCTGATGAAAAGGGAGACCATTCTTTTTCTCCCCATTCCCATCGGGCAATGTGGATCATGTCATTGGTGTTCGGCGTATTCATATGTTTCCTAACTTAACTTTTTGTCACTTCTTATTAATAAAACCACGGTGGCTGGGGATCTTTACCGGCAGCGGCTTCTGGGTATCTCATTTCTAAATCTTTGGCTATTGGCTCTCTTCCAGTGGCACGAAGACGTTCAATGTACGCGGGTAACTGTCCCCAAATATGAAATGGTCCGCCTTCCTTAAGAACGATGTCGTGAGGGTCGACGTCGTGGATAGACAAAGAAAGCATTTCTTCTTTCCACTTTGCTAGTTGTTCAGCAGCAAAGGCAGTTATTTGAGGCTCTGTTTCTGTTAAGTCATTTAATAGATGCGGGTCTTCATCAAGGTTAAAAAGCATTTCTTCTGGGAAACAGTGATAGCCATCATGTCGAGTATGCATATAGAGCCAATTTTCCCATCGCAGACTTCTTTGCACTGTCCACGCCGCTGCGGAAAGAACTAACGATTCTCGCCCAGAAGTTCCGTCCTCTTGCCCCGTCCCGTCTTTAAGCGAATCAGCGAAAGAGACTCCATCCCAAGATTCCGGAACTTCAGCCCCAGCTATTTCAAGCACTGAGGCAGCAAGGTCTACTTGATAATGTTTGCCTTTATCTGATCTGCCTTGGGAAGCTCCTTTAAGTCCTGGCCATTTAATAACTCCGGGTAGATGATGGGTGTATTCATCAGCAGTCTGATGGTCGCAGTAGACCCCTAGTTCTCCGAAATTTTCTCCGTGATCTGATGAAACAACAACTGCTGTTTCATCGATGACTCCTTGTTCATCTAACGCATTCATGAGTTTTCCGACCATGCTGTCGGCACGCATTATTCCGGTGTCGTAACCATCAAACATTCGGTCTACATCTGAAAGCGTTTGTAGTGTCGGGGACATTAATGGAAAGCGTGAAAAATATTTTGATACGTCACTATCTGGATCAAAGCCCAGAGTTTCTGAAGCTGAATGTGGCCCTGCAAGTGTTTGGTGTTTTTCTAAAATTTCTTGCGTTATCCAATCAGGTCGTTGGTCTCCGAGGTTTTCCGCCATTTCTTCTGGAGCGGTATATGGCGTATGCGGGTCCCAAACATGGACATGAAGAAACCAAGAGTCTCTTTGGGCGTTGCGTTTTAGCCATTCCAGAGCATGGGGCGTCACTCCTTCACTGAAGTACGTGTTATATCCATCCTGTATGACTTCGTTGAAACCTGCATACCAATGCATCGCTGAATGCCGTTGTGCAAAAACACTTATTGTCGCTGTCCAAATTTTCTTCCGTGATAGGACTGAAGCAAAACTATGAAAGGCTCGGGGAGATTGAAATCCTCGTCGTAGCCCTTCACTAAATGGGTCAGCAGCAGTACCTCCATGACCAACTGCACCGGTGTGAATCCCAAACATGCCTGTTTGTAACGCTGATCTTGACGGCAAGCAGGGAGAGTCTGAGGTGTATAACTCTTCAAGCCGAAGACCTTCTTTTGCTAATTGGTCAATGTTTGGGCTGGTAGGACGTTCATACCCGTAACAACCGAGATGATCTGGTCTCAGCGTGTCTATGTCAATCCAAAGCATTTTGAAACTGTCTGTCATCAATAAATTCTCCTGCAAATTATGAAGATCGACGTACTGTACTCAAATCTTCGCACTGATTTAAAGAATTTCATAATTCAAATATTTTCAACTTATGTGGCCGGATGATTATGAGATGGATTTCTTAAACCTAGGGTATGAGGCATGGTTAGTGATATATCGTCGTTGCGACCTCAAGATTTAGATAATCGAGATAGAGAAAAACTCTTCGCTCGCGCAGAAAGTGAACATTTTGATGTTCTTGTAATAGGTGGAGGTATCACTGGTGCAGGTGTAGCTCGTTCAGCCGCGTCGCGAGGATTATCTGTTGTTCTTGTGGAAGCGCAGGATCTTGCTTCAGGAACAAGTAGTCGTAGTTCAAAAATGATTCATGGCGGTGTTCGTTATCTTGCTCAAGGAGATGTCGGGTTAGTACGTGATGCTGCGAGAGAACGTCAAGTATTAAGAGAGATAGCACCCCATTTAACTCGTAAGACAGGATTTCTTTTACCCACGCGTTCAGCCGCAGGTCTCGCAAAATTTCGTACAGCAATGTGGACCTTTGAAAAGCTCGGAAAGGTTCCGAAAGAGGACCATCATGAGGTTTGGGATTTTGACGACCTTATTGAGCGGGAGCCTTTAGCTGCTACAGACGGAACTACTGGGGCTGTGCGTTACATCGAGTTTGTGACTGATGATTCGCGTTTGACGTTAGCTAACGCCCGATCAGCGGCATCTGATGGTGCGCTTATTCTGACATACGCCCCAGCCGTCGAATTCATATTTGAGAATGAGATCGTTACTGGTGTAAAAGTAAGAAGTTCTCTTGAAGGAGAGTCTTTAGAAACGATAATTCGTGCGAAAGCAATCGTGAATGCTGCCGGTCCATGGGTTGATTCTGTTCGGTCTCTTGAAGATCCGAACGAACCAAATTATTTAAGTATCACCAAAGGTGTACACCTTGTTTTGCCACATGAACGTCTACCTCTAAATGACACCATTCTTCTAACCGCTATTGATAAGCGAAGTATGTTTGCTGTTCCGCGAGGTAACACCACTTATCTCGGAACAACCGACACGTTTTATCCGGAAGCTGATTGGTGGCCGGGTGTAACAGAAGAAGATGTTGATTACTTGCTTGAGTCAACGAATCGTAGTTTTTTGTGTGAACCTATTAAACCAAGTGACATTGTTACTAGCTGGTCAGGTGTACGACCATTGATTTCTGAACCAGGTAAGGACCCGTCGGAAATTTCTCGACGGGATGAAATTTGGACTGGTCCAGGGAAAGTACTTACCATTGCAGGTGGAAAACTGACTGCTTACCGCTCTATGGCTGAACGAGTAGTTGATGAGGCTGCAGATTTACATGATCTTTCTGTTCAAAAAAGCACTACTGAAGAACAGCCTCTAGTTGGTGGAGATGTTGTAGTAGATGAGCGAAATCATTTGATTGATCTTTATGGTTCAGAAGCCAAAGATGTGTTAGCTGATGGTGGCGGTGTTTCAGCTGAAGTGCGTCAAGCCGTGACTCGAGAAGGCGCTATTTGCCTTGAAGATTATTGGGTTCGACGTGTCCCTCGTGCCTTTTTTGACCTTGACGGAGGCATTTCTGTTCTCCAAGAAGCAGCAAATGAAATGGGGGATCTTCTAGGTTGGGATGAGGCGAAGAAGAAAAAAGAAATCGCTTCTTGCGAAGAACGCCATAATATCGAAAATGGTTTATTTGCTTCTCACGGAGAAACGAATGCTTGATAGTGATTTAGTCATTCAACTTGGAGAAATTGTTGGAAGCGACAGCGTGTTGACTTCCGATGAAGACGTCTCTCACCGTAAACACGATTACTGGGTTTTAAGTCATCTTCAATCTTGGGTTGATGTTTTTGAAGGGAGACCAGGTGCCGTGGTGTCTCCTCACTCTGTGGAAGAGGTCCAAGCCGTGATGCGTCTCGCAAATGAGACAGGTACTGCAGTTGTTCCTTTTGGTTTAGGAAGCGGAGTTTGTGGTGGAGTGCGGCCGGATCAGAGCACACTTTTAATTGATCTTTCTTCTATGAACCAGATTCGAGAAATTGATGCTTTCAATTTGACTGCAACATTTGATGCGGGTGTGAACGGTTTAGAGGCAGAAGAAGCTGTCGCTGAACACGGGTTAACAATCGGACACTGGCCTCAATCTATTGCATTGAGTTCTGTGGGTGGATGGGTGTCTACCCGAGCGGCTGGCCAGTTTTCTACTGCCTACGGAAATATTGAAGACATGGTTTATTCTCTTGACGCTGTGTTGCCAAATGGAGATCTTGTAACTCTCGGGAAAGCGCCTCGTGCTGCTGCCGGCCCTGATCTTCGTCATCTTCTTTTAGGTGCGGAAGGGACAATGGGCATAGTTACTGGAGTGACTTTGGCGTTACGTCAGCAGCCTGAGAAACGTCAATACCGTGTGTTTCATACGCCCTCGCTGTCTGCTGGCATTGAGGCTCAACGTCAAATTCTTCAAGCGGGATGGTTGCCGCCCGTGATGAGACAATATGACGAGAGGGAAACTCGTCGTACGTTCAAAACTTGGTCCATGGAAGGCCATGGACTTCTTCTCATGGTGCACGAAGGCCCTGAAGGCAGAGTGGAAGCTGAAGTAAATGCTATTGACGCTTTAGCAGACTCTTGCGGATTGATTCGCGGCGACGAGGAGGCCGGAATTCACTGGATGGAGAATCGTAACCATGTTCCCACATGGGATGAGTTATTTGATCGTGGTTTGGTTGTAGACACTGTTGAAGTTTCTTCCTCTTGGTCTCAAATTGAAGGTCTTTACAACAGTGTTATTGAATCGGTGTCGAATATTCCTGGTGTGGTAGCTGTTTCTGCGCATAGTTCACATGCGTATAGAACTGGAATAAACCTCTATTTTTCATTTGCTGCGGCCGCAGAAGATCCAATGGATCTTGAACCCATCTATCTTGACTGTTGGAAACACATAATGGAAAAGACCGCAGAATGCGGAGGAGGAATTGCTCATCATCATGGCATTGGAAGAGTTCGTAAGCCCTATCTAGTCCATGACCTCGGTGAATCGGGGTTAGCTCTTCTTCGTAGCGTTAAAGACGCACTTGATCCTAAAGGGCTTTTAAATCCGGGAAATCTTATTCCTGATGCCTGACCTTTTACTTGGTCTTGATGTTGGGACAACAAGTACTCGGTCAGTTATTTTTGACGGTGACGGAAACACGATCGGTTCCTCACAACTCCCTTTATCTAGTAACGCTTCTGACTCCATTCATGTAGAACAGGATCTTGAACTGTTATGGGATGCTGTTGTCCTATCCACATATAACGCTTTAAAAGATGCAAAATGTAATCCAACAGACTTGTTTTCTGTTGGGGTAACTACTCAACGTTCCAGCATTGCTGTATGGGAGAAGGACTCTGGTAAGCCGGTTGCTCCGATGGTTGTTTGGAATGATCTTCGCGGAATTAACCGATCTAATGAGTTGCGCGAAGCCGGGTATCCCGTAATGGCTATCGCTGCTGCTTCAAAACTTGAAGCAGTCATAGATGGTATTCCTGATGGCCGAGTACGAGCGTCTAATGGATCTCTTCTTTGGGGGACTTTAGATAGTTATCTTCTGTATCGGATTAGTGGCGGTGATCTTCATGTGACCGATAGGTCTTGTGCATGGTCATCGGCTTACCTTGATTTTTTCAATCCCAGTCAATGGAATGAAAATCTTATTTCATATCAAGGATTTGATATAGATTTTTTCCCTTCCCTGTGCCC
>Ga0207993_1000075_pt1 | contig 40523 bp, 40 predicted proteins | sample ETN01SmetaG_2_FD_185791 | JGI IMG/M metagenome (GOLD analysis project Ga0207993, IMG submission 185791) | Marine microbial and viral communities from oxygen minimum zone, Eastern Pacific Ocean - ETNP2014F12-01SV265 (SPAdes) (version 2) | ecosystem: Environmental > Aquatic > Marine > Oceanic ...
AAATAGAGAGGATTTAGTATGCCAAGCGTACTTGCTTATCACCGCCCTGAAAGCCTTGATGAAGCTCAAAAGTTAGCATCCGAAAAGAATGCCGTCCTGATAGGAGGCGGCACTCTTGTGATACCTGAAGTTCTTTCAAATCCATCAAGCGAGGCAGAGATCATTGACTTGCAATCGGTTGGTTTAACCGGAATAAAATCCGAAACCGAAGGCAGTGAAACCTCAATAAAAATCGGAGCTATGTCACGGCTCTCTGATTTAATTAACAACGACGTAATCCCTCACGTGCTCCGAGAATTAAGTGCCAAAGAACTCCCATCAACATTACGAACTCAAGCCACCATCGGAGGAACTATCGCTGAGCGAAGTAGCGAAAGCATATTGCTTTCCGGATTCCTTGCCCTTGATGCCGAAATTCAAATACACGAAAAAAATTGGATATCGCTCCATGAATACTTACAATCCTCATCGCCAACAGAAATAATCACTGAAATCAAAATCTCTAGTCCAGCTGACGATTCCAACTCATGTTTCCATACTGTAGGCCGAACACCAATGGATGTACCCATCGTTTCTGCAGTCGGATATTCAGAATCAAAAGGAAAATTTCAAGTTTCACTTACCGGCGTCGCAGAAGTACCTACCCTTATCACTGCAGCTGACGAACTCGCAAACCTTAACCCTCAAGGCGACTTCAGAGGATCAAGTGACTATAGAAAACATCTTGCATCTGTTCTCTACAAACGGGTTTCTGAGGAGCTACAAGCATGAAAATTTCCTTCTCCTTAAACGAACAGCAAATAGAAACCGAAATAGAACTTCACGAAACTTTACTGCAACTACTACGTCAACGCGGAATGATAAGCGTCCGCTACGGTTCGGACTCCGGCGAAACAGGCGCTGGCGCAGTCTTGATAGATGGCAAACTAACTAGTACCGATTGTATGCTGGCTGCCCAAATTGATGGCCATGATGTCATAACCGTTGAGTGGTTTAATAAACCTGAACTCCATCCAATCCAAGCAGCATTCGTAGCGACAGGCGCTATGCAATCCGGGTACTCAACACCAGCGATGATACTTGGAACATGGGAATTGCTTAATCGAAATCCCAACCCAACCGAACATGAAGTAAGAGATATGCTCTCTGGAATTCTTGACCGCGAAACTGCATACGTTAAGCCTGTAGAAGCTGTCATGCGCGCAGCAGCTCTAATGCGGGGCGAAACAAACGAGCCCTTTGGACCTGTATATCTTCCCCCTCTCACCGATGGAAAGAATCCAGTTGATGTCAGCCCGAATGATCACGGTCCAGATGCTTCTCCAGCTGTGCCGAGAGTTGTCCCCTCAAAAGACGTTCCCGACATGGCAGTTGTAGGTAAACCAGAAGTAAAGGTGGACGCTGTTCGTTTGGTGAAAGGGAATCCGGCATTTACTGATGATTTTGAAGAAAGAGGTCAACTCATCGCAAAAGTGCTTCGGAGTCCTCACGCTCACGCAAACATCATTGATATAGATGACACAAAAGCAGTAGCACTTCCAGGAGTGCACGCAGTCATACACTATAAGAATACTCCCCGAGTAAAGTACGCTTCCGGAGGGCAAAGCTGGCCTAACCCCCACCCGCATGACCAGGTAAGTTTTGATAATAAGGTCAGACATGTAGGGGATAGAGTCGCAGCTGTAGCCGCAGAAACAAAAGAAATTGCTCAAGCAGCATTAGATCTCATCAAAGTTGAATATGAAATCCTGCCATATGTGCTTGATGAAATAGAAACAATGGAACCCGACTCTCCGGTAATTCATGACGAGGCGGACACCGAAGAGATATATGATGCCGATAGAAATATCGTTTTGAGAATCGAAGCTGAGCGAGGTGATGTTGAAAAAGGAGCAATAGAAGCTGATCACGTCTTTGAGGACACATTCAAAGTGCATCAAGTGCAACAGGTTCCTATTGAGCCCCATATTTCTGTGGCGTGGCTAGACAGCGATGAGCGACTAGTTGTTAGAACCGCCACACAAGTACCATTCCACGTTAGACGAATGCTTGCACCTTTAATTGGAAGAGATATTAAGGATGTACGCGTCATCAAGCCGAGAATAGGCGGAGGGTTCGGAGCGAAACAGGAAATGCTCATTGAAGATATAGTTGCTCATCTTGCAATAGCAACACGAAGGCCAGTAAAACTCGAACTTGATAGAAGCGAAGAATTTATTGCATCTCGGTCGCGACATCCGCAAACCTTAACCTTCACAACAGGCGTTGAAGACAGCGGAAAACTCGTTTCCCAAAAGCTTCGCTTAATCGGCAATACAGGTCCTTACGGAACGCATGGCCAAACTGTTCAGACAGTTGCAGGTCTTCGAGGATTAACCTCATATAACGCTGAAAACAAGAAATTTGACTGCGATGTCGTCTACACCAATACTCCTGTCGCTGGAGCATACAGAGGATATGGCGCTCCGCAAGCAGAATTCGCATTGGAAGCACACATGGAAGATATAGCGCACTCTCTGGGCAAAGACCCCATTGAATTCAAGCGGCAAAACTGGGTCAAAGTGGGTGACGAGCTGAATATCGCTCCCCATCTTGGTGAAAGAGCAGTAGACCCAGAGGATATAGATGAATATCCAAAAATAACCTCAAATGGAATTGAAGAATGTATCGCTCAGGGTAAGAGGTCAATCAAATGGCACCGAAAAGACGACCCTGAATGGGTATCCCCGAAAGATCAGCCTAATATCCGGCGAGGCTTGGGTTTCGCGTTCTGCATGCATGGAACAGCCATACCGTTCTTGGACATGGGCGGATGCAGTATCAAAATCAATGATGATGGGTCCTTTAACATGTTGGTAGGAGCGACCGACCTCGGAACTGGAGCCGATACCGTACTTGGTCAAATAGCGGCAGAAGTTCTAGGGGTTCCCTTAAGTGATATCCAGGTCTACTCATCAGATACAGACGTGACTCCGTTCGACACGGGAGCATACGCATCCAGTACAACCTACATTTCGGGAACTGCCGCAAAGCTTGCCGCTGAAAAAGTACGAGAAAGAATTAAAGAGCGCGCAGCAAAAATGCTGAATATCAAAGAGCCCTGTTCAATTGAATTGCGTGACCGAAAAGCAATAGCACCCGACGGGTCATCCGTATCAATTGAAGATATAGCGATGGAGGCATTTCACTTGGAAGACCACGAACAAATAATGGGGACAGCTTCCTACGTATCACCTGAATGCCCTGCTCCTTTCGCAGCACAGTTTGCAGAAATAGAAATGGACATTGATACCGGCCAGGTGACAATTATCAAACTTGTTATGGCAGTTGACTGCGGTGTAGCAATTAACCCCGTCACAGCTTCTGGCCAAGTAGAAGGTGGAATGCTCCAAGCTCTCGGCTATGCCCATTGCGAAGAATACGCATTTGATGAAACAGGGAAAATGATCAATGACAGTCTGGGGCCATACAAGATATATCGAGCTGATGAAATGCCAGACTTTGAAGTGTTCCTAGTCCAAACTATGGAAGATTCGGGGCCTTTCGGAGCCAAAGCTGTCGCTGAGATACCGAAAGATGGAGTCGCCCCAGCTATCCGAAATGCAATAATCAACGCAACGGGCGTCGCTATTAATGAAATTCCATTTACTCCTGAACGCGTCTGGCAAAAGATCAGGGAATCAGAAATTTAAGCCACTATGGGCCAGCATCAAGGCAAAGCCATCTTCTTAACCGGAGCGTCAACAGGAATAGGTAGAGCAACAGCACTTCGCCTTGCGGAAGAGGGGGCATCACTCGTTTTGGCTGACATAGCGAAAGATAAACTCGAAAAGACCACAAAAGAATGTCAAAGCCTAGGATCTGAGACCATCAGCATAGAATGCGATGTATCAAATGAAATGCAGATTTCAGAAGCTATTTCTGGGATGGCCAAGCAATTTGGTGAGATACATGCAGTTATCAACATTGCTGGTATCCAACTCTGGAGCCACTCCCATGAACACTCATTGACAGACTTTGAAAGGACCTTGGCAGTTAACCTAACAGGAACATTCTTAGTCTGTAGGGAAGCAATTCCTTACCTTCTGAAAACATCAGGATCGATTGTCAATGTTTCCTCCACAACAGCCCTCGCTGGTATCCCATACTCGGTAGCCTATGCGGCAAGCAAAGCCGGCGTACTAGCTCTAACTAAATCACTAGCAGTTGAGTATGGCGGGAAAGGCCTCCAAGTAAACTGCATAAATCCAGGTGGTATCAAAACAGAAATGACAAAAATGCCTCAAATTGAAGACCCAGATCTAAAGTTGCTTCTGCGTCAAAGTCCGCTTCATAAATTCTCCGAACCAGAAAACGTGGCAGGACTAATTTCCTATCTGATCACAGATGAAGCGCAACATATAAATGGAGAATCAATCAGAATCGATGGGGGAGCCCTAGCGTGACTATCATTACCTCAGACTGGCTTATTGCCAATTCTCAAGAGGAACCTCTGAGATCTCACGGTATTCGTGTGCAAAACACCCAGATTACAGAAATCGGTGATAATCACGAACTGAAAGCCAAGTACCCTGAAGACGAACTCATTGATGGGACAGGGAAGATTTTGCTCCCTGGTTTTGTTAACGCCCATACACATATGTACGGAGTCCTGGCACACGGAATACCAAGTGATAATCCACCTGAAGATTTTTGGGGATTTTTAAACGATTATTGGTGGCCAAAAGTAGAAGACGCTCTTGATAAGGAGATGCTGTCTGCAGCAACTAAATGGGCATGCGCAGAAATGCTCTTATCTGGGACAACTACCTTCTACGACATCCTTGAAGCCCCAAATACTTTGCCGGGTGGGCTAGACACCCAAAAGGATGAAGTTGTGTCCGCAGGGATCAGAGGAATTCTGAGCTTTGAAGCCACGGAACGATCAGGAAATGAAATAGGGAAACTTGGAATTCAAGAGAATTTATCATTTCACGAAAGAACTCTAGATGACCCGCTGATCTCAGCGATGATGTGTATTCACACAACTTTTACATGTTCACAAGAATTCATCGCCGAAGCATTTTCTCTAGCGAAGCAGAGCAAATTAGCAGTCCATGCACATTGCAACGAAGGAGAACATGAAGGTATATGGTGTGAAGAAAAACATGGGAAAAGACCTCTCGAACTTTACAAGGATTTAGGTCTAGCCGACTCAAATTTCGTCGCCAGTCAATGCGTTCACTTATCTAAAGAAGAAATAGAAATAATCAAAAATACAGGCGTAAAAGTTACCCATATGCCTCTTGCAAATTGTGAAGTCGGTGGAGGAATAGCACCTATCCCAGAATTACTTGATGCAGGAGTCACAGTAGGTTTAGGCAGCGACGGCTATATCAACGACTTCTATGAAGTCATGCGCGGAGCTTTCCTCATCCATAAAGCAAGGTTGCAAGACCCAGCAGTTATGCCAGCCTCAACAGTGCTTAATATGGCGACCGTAGGGGGAGCAAAGGCTCTAGGACTTAAAGATGTCGGGAAACTAGAGCCCGGTTATTCAGCTGATTTACAACTTATCGATGGCCGATTCCCAACTCCAGTCACCAGTGAGAACATCTTTGAACAAATTATATTATGGAGAAACCGTGAACACGTGTCGGACGTCATGGTCGCTGGCACGTGGCAGGTAAAAGGCAATGAAATCCTTTCCATTGATGTGAATCAAGCCAGAGACGCATTGCACAAGCAAGCCAGAAGACTGTGGTCGGCATGAAAATCTTTGAGGAATTACTGACTAGGATTTCACTTAGGCAGCCAGTTGTTTTATGCACGGTTATTGAAACTGACCGTTCTGTCCCCAGAAAAGCTGGTGCAAAAATGCTCGTACATGAGGACGGCTCCACTTATGGAACAATAGGTGGAGGCGAGATGGAATCACGTGTAATCCATGCAGCGAAAGAATCAATTAAAGCGAAAAAACCCCGACAACTCACCTACGCATTAGTCGACCCTTCACAAGGAGACCCAGGCGTGTGCGGTGGGAATGTCACAATTTATCTGGAGCCATTTATGCCACAAACAACAATATTTATTCTCGGAGCTGGACATATCGGTAAAGCAGTCTCAGAACTATCAAGCTGGCTGGGATACAAAGTAATAGTCTGGGATGACCGTGAAGACATCATTTCTACATTTACAGGTGAGGGTGAAACGTTAACGGGCGACTTGTCAACCGCAATCCAAATTGAACCAATTGATGAACACACCAGAGTTGTCATCGTTACTAGAAACGCCGAAGTCGATTCCAAAGTTTTGCCTTTGATTGTAGAGACTCCGGCTGCTTACATTGGCTTAATGGGCAGTACTCAGCGTTGGAAAGTAGTAAGAAACCAACTTATCGATTCAGGTATGAGTACGAAAGAATTAGAACGCATAGCAACTCCTATTGGAATAGAGATAGCTGCTGAAAGCCCTGAAGAAATAGCAGTTTCCATTCTGGCTGAGGTAATCGCAGGTGACAATCTTCCGTAAAGAACTGTGCCTCATCCGCGGAGGAGGCGATATAGCGACTGGGGTAGTATCTCGACTTCACCATGCTGGATTCCCGATTGTGGTTACTGAGTTGCCATTTCCACTAGCAGTTCGTCGTTCAGTTTCTGTAGCGAATGCGGTCTACGAAAAATCTACTCACATTGAGAACATGTCCGTGCAATTAGTTGATTCTGTATCAAAGGCAATCACAAAGAGTAGAGAGGGAATTGTCGCCGTACTGGTAAATGAAGGAATTCCGAAGATAGACGCATCAATAGTAATTGATGGACGCCTTGCAAAGAAAAATATTGATACCACGATTTCCGATGCGAACATCGTCGTCGGTTTAGGGCCCGGGTTTACCGCAGGCCGTGATTGTGACTTTGTCATCGAAACGAAAAGAGGGCATTTCTTAGGAAGAGTTATAAAAGATGGGAAAGCAATAGAGAATACAGGCCGGCCGGAACCAGTAGAAGGCAGGGGAGATGAACGTGTTCTTCGTTCCCCGAAAGATGGACAAGTCCACTGGAATGTAGAAATAGGAGAGTCAGTCGTTAGAAATCAAACCCTCGGCTTCATAGCAGAGGATACAATCAACGCACCATTTGATGGGGTAGTTAGGGGTTTGATACACCCATTGGTAATGACAAAACAGAATATGAAAATAGGTGATATTGACCCTAGACGAACAGACAATTGGAGGTATATCTCCGACAAAGCATTATCTATAGGTGGAGGGGTATTAGAGGCGGTGTTTTCGTGTTTGAAATTATAAGCCTTCCAAGTCTTGTCAAAAGTTTGGGATTAGATAGGAAAGGAGAAAATCATCTTATTTCGTTAGTAGGCGGAGGCGGTAAGACCACTTTGCTCCATGCTCTTGGAAAACAGCTATCCGGGCGTACTATTTTGACGTCTACGACAAAAATGGGGTCTGACCAAAACTATGACCTTCGAACACTCATGAGACCTGATGCGAAAGCCATTGAATCAATCACAAACAATGAGACAGTAATGATCTGGAAAAAAGTTGTGGGAGAAAAAGCTATCGGTGTGGAAAAGCAAACCTGCGATTCATGGTTCTCATATGTTGATCATGTTGTTGTAGAGGCAGATGGATCTAGAAGAAAACCTTTTAAAGCCCCAGCAGACTATGAACCAGTAATCCCATCAAAAACGACACTGATGATCTCAGTTATCGGTGCTGACGCACTAGGTAGAGTAATAGCAGATCAATGTCACAGACCGTTACGAGTGGCCGCAATAGCTGAGTGCGAACCCTACCAAAGGTTGACTCCAGCTTCTGCAGCAAAGGTTCTTCTCTCGCAAAGGGGCAGCCTAAAAGAACTCCCACACAAATCAGAAATGATCATTGCGGTAACAAAAGTCAGCGAAGAAAATACGAAATTAGTAAGAGAACTCCACGAAGCAGTCAAAGAAATTGACTCTCAAAGGCAACTAATTGGTGTATCTTTTGAGGAAGATCTTGAGGCCCAGAGATGAAAATAAGTTTAAACGTTATTCCAGAATGCCCAATTAAACAAATAGTGCAAGTAGTAAAACATGCTGAGAATCTTGGCTATCAGAGGTGTTGGGTATATGACGAGGGGCTAGCAACAAGGGACGTCCATATCGTCATGACTGCCATTGCGCTTGAAACAAACCTTATTGAAATAGGGCCGGGAATCACAAACCCTTACACTCGTCATCCTGCCCAAACAGCGGCTGCGATAATGACTCTAGATGAACTATCAAAGGGAAGAGCATTTCTTGGAATCGGTGCAGGAGGTTCGCTTACTTTGGACCCTCTCGAAATCAGAAGAGAGAAGCCTTTAACTGCTGTAAGGGACACAATTGAGATTACGCGCAAACTTCTCACAGGGAAGAGAGTTTCACATGAGGGGCTAATTGCATCCATAGAGTCGGCACAAATAGACTACACACGACAAGATATTGAGATATGGCTTGCTGGTCGAGGTCCAAAAATGCTCGCCCTCGGCGGAGAATTGGCAGATGGCGTCATGTTAGATTTTATCTATAAGCCAGAATTAGGTGAGTATATAGAGAACATCAGGCACAGTAAGAAAACAAAAGTATGTTACTCAACCGCCATCGTAACTGATGAGCAGGACCTTGAGTTCGTCAGACCTCATATGACGTACAGGCTCGTTGATGCACCGCCCCGAGTTAAAGAAAGTATAGGGATAACACCGGAAGAAATTGGTAGGATCCGCTCTGCATTGGGCAGCGGTCTTGAATCAGCTGCTCGGCATGTTAAGGATGAATGGATTGCTCCATTCATAATTCAAGGAACTCCTTCGGAGTGCAAAGAAGAAATTAGAGAGATTTGTGACAAGAACGAAGTTGACGAATTCTTGATACCAATGTTTGATATGCCTGATCCTAAAAAATACCTTGACCAGATAGCATCTATTCTGCTGCCTGCCTAACGCAACGGTTCCGGAAGGGAACGTTTCAGAAACTCTCCGTGTCCAGGCTTACCAACAAAATTCCTGTCTCGAATTACAAATGAACCCCGGCTAATTACGCTTTCTGATTGACCTTGAACTTTGATGCCTTCCCAAACGGAATAATCAATTGACATATGGTGGGTGCTAGCTCCAAGAACATGTTCCGTTTTCGGGTTGAAAATCACAATATCGGCATCAGCGCCCGGAGCAATAATGCCCTTTCTTCCTTGAAGTCCAAAAAGTCGAGCTGGGGTGGTTGAACATAACTCAACCCACCTCTGCAAGGTGATTTCCCCTGTTAGAACTCCTTGATATAGGAGATCCATGCGGTGCTCAATGACTCCTAAGCCGTTCGGTGTATCTCTGAAATCTTCAGCCCCCAAGAGTTTTTCTGCATCACAGAATGGGCAGTGGTCAGTTGCGACCACAGATAAATCATCTGTTCTGAGACCCATCCATAAGTTATCCTGATGATTTTCCGCCGACGAACGAAGAGGAGGAGAACAGATATGTCTTAGACCGTCAATACCTGTTTGATCTAGATGTTCTTCCAGTGTCAGATATAGGTATTGGGGGCAAGTTTCAGCAAACACGTTACGACCTTCATCACGCGCCCGAGAAACTTCTTTTAACGCATTCACTGAGGACAAATGAACGATATACAACGGAGCTCCCGCAACTACAGCTAACTGTATTGCCCTGTGGGTTGCTTCTCCTTCTAGTTCTGGTGGACGGGTTCGCCCATGCCAAACTGAACCTAGTTTCCCTTGAGTAGCGGCTTGTTCTCTCAATACGTCGATAGCAATACCGTTCTCAGCGTGCATCATAATCATGGAACCTGTTTCAGCTGCTAATTGCATTACCTGCAGTATTTGGCCATCATCGGAATACCAGGCATCCGGATATGCCATAAATAGCTTAAAACTTGTAATCCCTGAGTCAACAGTGTTTCGAATATCAATTAACGATTGTGTATGAACGTCACCAACCGAAAGGTGAAGAGAATAATCAATTGCGCATTGTCCCTCAGCTTCAGCTAGACGAGACTCTATTGCATCTGGTACCGAAGAACCTTTTATCTGCCCTGCGAAATCAATAACAGTAGTAGTTCCACCCCAAGCTGCAGCTTGCGTCCCAGATTCAAACGTGTCACTGGACGTTGCCTCATCAGACATAGGTAGTTGAAGGTGGACATGGGAATCTACGCCTCCTGGGATTACGTATTTCCCCGAAGCATTTATTATTTCACAATCCCAGCTCTCTACAGAATCCAACATGTCACTATTAGGGTCAATTAACGCAGCTATCTTTTCGCCTACTATCAGTACCTCATAACGCCCAGTATGGTTTGCGTTAACGACTGTTCCTCCGCGAATTAGCCTCATCATCTACTCTTTGAACTTAAAGGATTTGATCTCACTCAAAGCTTCGCAAAGAGACTCAACTGCGGCATTAAATAACTTTTCACCTAGTTCAGGTGAGGCCCCTGTCGGGTCGCCAATATACCCGTCCTCATGAAAATCATTCGATAACCACCCAAATGACACGGAACCTCCAAACTTCACATGCTTATTTTTAGCAAGCTGTTCAGGAACTCTTCGTTCAGCTTTGCTCAAGTTAACTAGATCTGGCCTCAAAAACATAAATACCGAAGTTTCGTCCCTGCCACCATGTATTCCCATGCCTAGTTCGTCTTCAGTCGATGATCCACCGTAGGCAGGGGGTAGAGCTGGGTGTATCAAGAAAGTTTCAAGGGAATGATTTAGTCGTAATTCACGAAGGGCAGTATTCAGTAACGTTGTGTTTCCGCCATGTCCGTTCAACAAAACCAATTTTTTTGCGCTGGTTTTACTCAGGGACTCCCCAATATCATGCAGAATCGCCATGAGGGTTTCATATCGTAGCGAAATCGTTCCTTCAGACCAGTTATGTTCATTTGATTTTGAAATAGAAAGTGTCGGAAGCAGCCAAATATCCAAATCATCGCCGCATTGATCAACTATGGCTTTAGCAGTCTCTTCAGCAATGACACGGTCAACAGACATAGGTAAGTGAGGTCCGTGCTGTTCAATAGCTCCTACAGGAAGAAGAATTATTGAAGATTCTGATAAAACACTCGAAATTTCTGGCCCTTTAAGGTCTTCGTACATTCCTCCCATAGCATGAGGTTAGCGCCATATTTATCTGTATTTATGCAATGTCTCTAGGAACACGAAATAAAAACTGTGATTTTAAGTGTGTTCCCATAAGCGTTTAGAGCGCTTTGACAGCGATTTATGAGCATCAGAAAGACTAAAACCAAGAAGTTCTCCGTCTTTAACTACTTGCTTGCCACCAACGAAAAGATCAAGAACCTTCCTGTCAGGACCTAAAACTAGACCGGAAATTGGATCTCGAACGCCGGCTAGATCAGATACATCCCACACTGCAAAATCTGCATTGAATCCGACAGCTAACTTACCTAATTTTGACGCCCCTAGGCACTTGGCACCACCGGATGTTCCAAGATCGAGAACGTCCCTAGGCATTAAGGCATCCGGGCGCATTTCTCTCAAGCGAGCGGTATAAAGAGCTTGTCTTAACTCGGGGAAGAGCCCGCCCACCTCATTGCTGGCAACTCCATCCACTCCAAGTCCAACCGGAACATTCGCTTGCAGAAGATCAGTGACGGGACACATGCCGGCAGCGAGTCGGGCGTTTGATGAGGGACAATGCGCAACTCCTGTTCCTTCCTCTCCAAGTAACGTAATCTCCTTCTCTGAAAAGTGAATTCCATGTGCAAACCAAACATCATCCCCAGTCCATCCCCACTCAAATAACTGTTCAGCCGGTCTCTTCCCAAATCGTTCTATGCAGTGTTCCTGCTCGTCAATGGTTTCACATAAATGAGTATGAAGCCGAAGTCCGTGTTTACGAGCGAGGCTAGCAGAATCAATCATCAAACCTTCTGTCACAGAAAAAGGGCTACAAGGAGCGACAACAATATTCACCATATCGCCATCATGGTGACTGGAGATTATACGTTCTGTAGAAGCAAGTATTGAATCTCGCTCCTCAACCAAATTATCTGGCGGAAGACCACCGTTTGCTTCCCCAAGATCCATAGAACCTCTACTAAGGAAAATACGTATCCCAACAAGTTTTGCTGCATCCACAATTACATCGAAAACCGAATCATCACCATCCGGAACTACGTAATGATGATCAAACGCAGTAGTACAGCCACTTAATGCTAATTCCCCTAAACCAACAACCGCAGCTGAATAGACATCCTCTACGTCCATTTTCTTCCATACTGGATAAAGGGTTTGGAGCCACTCAAAAAGGTTACAACCCGTTGCAATTCCTCTTGTCATCCACTGATACAAATGATGGTGCGTATTAATCAAACCGGGGGTAATGATGGCGTCATCATATCGAAGCTCCACATCGCTATCCTTCTGATCAACTACCCCAAGTTCGGTAATTATTCCATCCTCAAAGGCTAGATCTCCGGGGTATCTTGCTCCTCGTATAACAGTTCTCGGCACGTATTAAACCTAGCAGGGGTAATCAAATGAAGAGATAATCCGACTACTTTTGACTATTGCTGTGGAAATTCGTATTTCTTTAAATCTTGCAAGCTAGCCCACTCAAGTGTCGCCATATGAGTCGACTCCAAACGCACTTTTGGAGCTTTCCCAGCTAAGAAAGCTTCCTGCCAGCGAGACGCACAAAGGCACCACTGATCTCCAGGCTTCAAACCGGAAAAGCCATATTCCGGCATTGGCGTTGAGAGGTCATTTCCAGCCTCCTTAGAGAATGCAAGAAATTCCTCAGTCATAATTGCGCATACCGTATGGACCCCCATATCACCAGGACCAGTATCGCAACAACCATTTCGGTAATATCCCGTCAAAGGATCATGGCTACAGTCCTGAAGCTCAGTACCCAAAACATTTTTTGCCATGATGTGAGCTTACATGGTTAGTCGGTTTCAGATAAAGTCAATAAGACCTCACCAATTATCAGGCATGTATGGGAGCTCGGTTATTGCTCCATTGAATCTCGTTCTCCAGCTGCGACCCAACTTGAATCAGGAGATCTTCACGCCCATATGCTGCGACTAGTTGCACTCCTATCGGCAAGCCATCTGAAGAAAACCCTGTGGGTAAAGAAATAGCAGGCTGACCAGTAGCGTTGAATGGAGATGTGAAAGCTGCATATGGAATTGACCTGAGCGAATTCCTCATTGGCTCATCCTCGGTTGATACAAGTTCACCAACCAGTGGAGGAGGAACAAGAGTAGTAGGGGTTAGTAAGAGGTCCCACCCATTCTCCCACCACTCAAGCGTCGAGCGACGCATAGAGCCCATATCAGCTTGAGCCTGAAGCACATCTAAGCCCGATGTTTTTGCTCCAACCTGCGCCATTAACCAAGTTCCAATTTCAACATCATCAACAGTCACTTCCCGCTGCAAAATTTTTGAAAGGTTTTTGAGTGTTAAGTTCGCTCCAGCCATCCAAATAGCGCTGAAGCGTCCACCAATCGCAGGGTCATCAAGCACAGCAGGGTGAGCCTCTTCAACAATATGTCCTAACTTTTCAAGTAATTCAGCAGTGTCCCGAGTTAAACGCTGACAATCAGGGTGAATCTCTAAATCTTCTCGAGGTGATTCATTCCATAACCCAATTCTTAACTTACCGGGTGCGGCGCCAACTTGATTGATATACGGTTGCCCATAGTTTGGAGCAACTACACCATCGCCCATTGTGGGGATTGCGGTTGCGTCAAGTATGCCAGCGGCATCTCTCATAGAATGGCAAACTACATGCTGTATGGAGAGCCCCCATTCTTCCTGCATCGGTCCCATAGGTACACGTCCACGGCTAGGTTTTAAGCCAACAAGGCCACACATTGCAGCTGGAATACGAATACTTCCACCACCGTCACTGGCATTAGCTGATGGGACCATTCCAGACGCCACAGCAGCAGCCGCTCCTCCACTGGACCCTCCAGTTCCATAGTCGGTGTTCCAAGGATTACGTGAGGGGCCATAAGACTCAGGTTCAGTCGTTCCGACAAGTCCAAACTCTGGAGTATTAGACCTACCAACGACAATGAAACCTGCCTCCCTATACCTTCTTGCCAAATCAGACTCCACAGGAGAGATATAGTTAATTTCCTTTAACGCTTTATTGCCCAGATGCATCGGTTCATTGGCACTTGATGTCCAAAGATCTTTTAATATGAAAGGAACACCTTTGAAGGGCCCATCAGGTATGTCACCAGCAGCGTCATCAAGAGCTCTCTCAAATCGCTTAGTTACCACGGCATTTAATTCGCCGTCTAGCTTCTGAATACGATCAATAGAAGCTTGAACCGCTTCAACGGGCGACACATCACCCGAGCGGATTACTTCTGCTAGTCCGCAACTATCAAGACGACTTAGTTCACTATCGTTTAATGTCATAAACGGACATTACTGCACTCCCTAGACAAGTGCGATATGGATATTTAATTTCTAAGGTTTCCAGTCCGAAAAAGAATCAATCATTAACTGAACATCAGGCCCCAAAGGGTAGAGAATAGGGGAGGTGCAACCAGCATCAAGGTATTCTTTCACTTTGGCCTTCGCTTCTTCCGGTGTTCCCGATGCTGTACAGCGTTGAACAACATCATCTGGTACTAGCTTGGAAGCTGCTTTTACCTCTTCATTGGTAGCAGGCCAAGATAAAACCTGATGAATTTCATTCAGTAATTCCTCGCTGACTCCGCTTGCAGCCATGATGTGGGGTTGTTGCCCAAGATATTGGGTCAGGAGCAAACGGGCTGCATCAAGGGCAGCTTGCCGATCCTCGTCTACAGAACAGACGATAAGCTGAGGGCGATCAATATCGTCCAGATCTTTACCAACTGATCGGGCACCCTTCTCCAACGCCTCCATTGCTCTCAGGTTATATGCTGGTTCAACCATGTAGTTTAAGACAACACCATCACCAATCTTTCCTGTTAGTTCCATCATTTTCATGCCGGTTGCGCCAATGTAGATCGGGACGTCTTTAGCAACTCGTTCTTGGTGAATATAGTCAAGCTCAACACCATCTAATTGAACGTAATCGCCTTGGTAGGTGACAGGCCCATCGCAACGCAGTAAAGCGCGCACTGACTCAACAACTTCTCGCATAACTCTAAGTGGCCTTTTGCGGTCAACTCCTACTTTTGATGCTAAGGGATCCCACCAGGCTCCAATACCTAGAATGATTCTTCCAGGTGCTAAGTCATCAAGAGTTGAAAATGTTGATGCGATTCGTGCCGGATTTCTTGTCCAACAATCAATCACTCCACTGCCGATTTTTACGCTCGATGTCTTCGCAGCAAATGCTGCCATAGGAACACAGCACTCACGCACGAGCCTTGAATCAGCTTGCCAGACCGACTCAAAACCTTTTGCTTCAGCGGCTTGAGCAAAGCCTATTGCTTCTTCAATCGAATGTGCATCCTGCAGATATAGACCGACAGGTTGTGTCATACTAGCTCCTTTATTTTTTTAAAGAGCTTTTCTGCTGCTTCACCAGCTTTAGCTCGTATTTCAGCGGAATCAATGTCGAGGAATTCGCCATTTCTCATTATATGCTTTCCATCAATTTCTATCTGAACGGGTCGAACACCACTGGTAAATGCAAGATGCCATGGGTCCATTTCTTTGTATGACCACGTGACTTTATCCTGACGACACTCAGGAAATAAAGCGGTATTCACATCAAGCATTTTCCAGACTGTTTCCGGCGATTCCTCTACGTTAAATTCTCGAAGTCGCGCATATCCAATGCGAAACTCCTCGAGCATATCGGCCCCTATACCGTCAGTTCCCAAGCCAACTCGGTTCTCAAATCGTGTCGGATCCGCGTACCCTACGCTGTTATTCATATTTGATCTCGGGTTATGAATAATTATTCCGCGAAGTTGATGCTTATCAGGGAGAAGAACTCCGTGGACAAGAATCCAATCATCAGAGGAATGCTGCTGCAGTCGCCTCCACGAAATGGCATCTAAATCTCCTTCGGCTACATGAACATGAACGCCTACACCCATGTCAGATGCAAGTTGTGCAGCAGCATTAAGTGTTTCATCAGTGCAAGTGAAAGCGGCATGAATGCCAACCATACCCAGACCACCCTCTTGAAGAAATCTCCTATTTTCTTCTAATCCACGTCTGGCTTCTTCAGTCATAGCCATATCGGTGGAAAAGTCATTGCAATTTCTATCAGTTACTCCGTAACACGTATTGACTCGTACCCCGAGCTCACGGCAAGCGTTCTGAATAACAGACAATGAACCTTCAATAGCGTTAGGAGACTCGTGATGATCGATTATGCAAGTTGTCCCTCTTTCCAAAGCTTCAAGAGCGCCTAATTTCGCCGACCATTCGATAGTTTCAAGATCTAATGCTCTATCAAGTTTCCACCAAACCGAATTAAGAATATCTCCAAAAGAACTTGGTAATTTATCTGGTGATGGCATTCCACGTGCTAATGAAGAATAGAGGTGGTGGTGGGCGCAGACTAAACCAAAAGTCTCATTTGCATTCAGGTCCATGCCTCTGCCCGCTCACGATTAGATTCGTCTTCCATAGGCAATTCGTTTCGCCACATACCGTCTAAATCATTTAGCGCAGCTGCAACGGCGCCTGCTGTGGGGACAAGACCTATCTCTCCAACTCCCTTTATTCCATAGGGGGAGTTAGGCTGTGGCGACTCGACAAGGATAACTTCCACATCTGGCATATCTTTCGGTCGAATGATGCTCAGGCTTTTGAGAGTGAGGTTACTTGGTTGGCCAACTTCATCACAAGGAAACCCTTCGGAAAGTGCGTATCCAAGACCCATATGGACGGCTCCCTCAATTTGTCCCTCGCATAGAAGCGGATTTATTGCCTTACCCACATCATGCGCAGCAACAACCTTTTCAATTTTTTCAGTTTCCTTATCGATGACCACTACTTGAGATGCGTATCCAAAAGTCGAATGAATTATTGGATTATCCACCTCCTCACTCAACGAGTTCGTCCAATCAACTCTGTATTCGCCCTCATAATCAATGCCAACCTGACAGCCACCTTCAAGTGCTTTCTTGCAAGCATCAGCGACAGCTCCGGCACCCATCAATGTTCCGCGACTTCCAGTTGTTTGCCCAGCTCCTAATTCTCGAGAAGTATCAACTAGAACATCAATGCGGTCGGCCTCAACTCCTAGTTCCTCTGCTGCTACTTGTAACGCTACGGTGTGGACGCCTTGACCCATCTCAGTCCAACAGTGGCGGACTTCAATTCGACCAGTATCGGTAAAGTGAATAACTGCCTTAGCTATCTCCTTAAATCCATTACCTAGCCCCGAATTCTTAAGTCCTAAACCTAGACCTACGGCTTTACCTTGCTCAATCGCCTCAAGGTATGCAGGCTTTATAGCATCCAAACATTCCCTTGCCCCCAAGCAACCATCGTCCATTATTTGACCCGGCCCCCAAACTGCACCTGGTGTAACGACGTTCCTTGATCGAATCTCCCAACCAGAAATTCCAACCATTGCTGCCAATCTATCCATCACGCCTTCCATGGCAAATTGCGCTTGGTTGGCCCCAAATCCACGAAATGCGCCACAAACTGAATTATTGGTTCTAGCGGCGATCGCTTCAACTTCAATATTGGGAATCACATACGGCCCAGAGGCGTGCCCCGCCGCTCGCTCAAGTACTTTCATCCCAACGGAAGCATAGGGGCCGGAGTCTCCAACCATTCTTGCCGATAAAGCCAAGAGCTCTCCATTCTCATCACAACCTATCTTGTATTCAAGACGAATAGGGTGACGTTTTGTATGGATGAGGAACGATTCCTCACGACTCAAAGTAGTTTTTACAGGCTTTCTCAAGAGCCATGCTGCGAGTGCCGTTTGTGCCTGATTAGACATATCCTCTTTGCCGCCGAAGGCTCCACCATTGGATATAAGCTCAACAGTCACATCATCTGTTCCGATATCAAGAACTCGTGAAATATCGTTTCTGTCGTCCCAAATACCTTGCCCACCGCTATAGACGTATAAATGACCGTCAGGTGTCAAAGTAGCTAAAGTAGATTCAGGCTCAAGAAAGGCATGGTCAACACGTTGAGTCTGGAAAGTTTCGCTTACGATGTGAGCACAATCGCTCCATACGTCTTCTGGGCACCCCCGCTTGTAATGTGAAGTTGAGAGAACGTTGCCGTCTAATTCCCACACAGCATTTTCATCGCTCTTGATTGCCTCAAGAGGGTTTGTAATAGGGGGGCGGACATCATACTCGACTCGAATCAATTCACGAGCAGCTCGAGCTATCTCGCGTGTCTCAGCAACCACCATTGCGATCACATCACCTAAATAGCTAGTTCTACCACCTACAGGAATAAACACAGGCCAGTCCTTATGAATAAGCCCCACACGAAGTTCGCCAGGTACATCAGCGGCAGTAATAACCCGCACAACCCCATCTAAACTCTCCGCTTCAGAAGCGTCAATCGAGAGAACATCGGCCCGAGCATGCTCGCTGAGAAGAAACGCGCCATGCAAAAGGCCCTCAACCTGAATGTCGTCAATAAATGGGCGACGACCAATAGCAAGGTCTTCAGCCTCATACTTAACCAGTCTGCTTCCTATGCCCGCACTATGCTTCTCTTCAGGTATTTCTCCTTTAGCTAGTGCCTCAACAGCATCAAGAATCTTTACGTATCCGGTGCATCTACATAAATGAGCACCTAAATGGCGCGCAGCGTACTCTCTTTCAAGTTCAGGTCCCTTTTTGTCAACAAGTATCTTCGTCCTGATCATGATCCCTGGAGTACAAAATCCACACTGCAAGGCACCGCACGCTGCAAACGCTTGCCCCATTTTGTCAATTTCTTCTGTATCCAGACCCTCTAGAGTCTGAATGGTGGATCCATTTGCCCGCTCAGCTGAAAGTTGGCAGGAAATTCTGGCTTTCCCATCCATAATTACTGTGCAACAACCACACTGACCAGACGGAGAGCATCCATCTTTTGCGGATAGAATACCCAATTCATCCCTTAACGCCGCTAACAAGTGCGGATGGTCACCCTGTACCGTAACCTCTTTGCCATTCAGTTCAAAAGTAGTCATAATTCTTTCGGGGAAATAGCCCCTGTCTGGTTAGTAATAGCCTTATATGCTTCCGGTCTTCGGTAACGAGCGAAATCAAATAATGTTTCTTTGTAATTCTTGCAGATATCTAAATCAATATCAGCGATAACCAACTCATCCCCATCAGTTTTAGCCTCCGCTAGAATTTCACCACTCGGACTAATAATGCATGAATCTGATAATGATTCGACACCTTCTTCCATCCCGCCCTTTGCAACGCCAACCACGTAGCATCCATTTTGGTAAGCACCTGATTGCATAACTAAACGACTATGGAAGGAAGCTAGCTTATCTTGTGAAGGGTCAGGTGCGTAGTGGATTGGTGTGTTGTAGCCGATCAAGATCAACTCAGCTCCGCCAAGAGCAAGCGAACGGTAGGTCTCTGACCAACGACGGTCATTGCAAATCGCCATGCCCACAATGCCTCCAAAAGCTCGCCAGGTAGGGAACGAATCGCCTGCTTGGAAATAACGTCTCTCAAGGTGCTGAAATTTCCTCCATGGTTCATGTTCCTCATGTCCAGGAAGATGCACTTTTCTGTACTTTCCGACAATGTTTCCCACGTTATCTACTAAAATTTGTGTGTTGTATCTTTCGCCCTCCTCAGTAAGTTCGGCGTAACCTAAGCAAAACCCAACCCCTAGCTGTTTCGCTTTCAAAAAGAGCGGCTCAGTTTCAGGAGTTGGCATATTGGCTTCAAAGAAAGATTCCAACTCAAGATCATTCTCATTCTCAACAAACCATCTAGGAAAAAAAGTGGTAAGCGCCAATTCTGGGTAAACAATCAGATCTACGTTATCCTCCGACGCCAGACTGAGAAGGGTAATAAGTCTGTCGACAACTGCCGACTTAGAATCGCCCTTTTCAATTGGACCCATTTGGGCAGCGGCTACTCGTAAACTTCTCTCAGTCATGGCGAAGTCCAGAAAGCTTAGCCATTATTTGAAGTAACACATTACTCCCATCTTCAATCTCCCTTTGAGATGTAAATTCGGCGGGGTTATGGGATAAACCATTCTCACTAGGAACAAAAATCATTGCTGCTGGACAAACTCTTGCGAACATCTGAGCATCATGACCCGCGCCTGAAGTCATTTGCTTAACCGATATGTCTAATGACTCAGAGACGCGTATAACTTCACCGACTAACGCTTTATCAAACGCAACTGGTTCAAAACGTGCCAAGACCTCTCGGTGGATCTGAACTTTTTCTTGAGAGCTCAAGGTATCGCAGAAATTCGCAAGCTCTTGTTCAGCGTGTTTGAGAATCTCGTCATCAGTATTACGAAGATCAACGGTCAAAGTAGCCTTTGATGCGACCACATTTACGAGATTGGGGACGAGGTCAATTTTCCCGACTGTCCCGACTTGATTGCCACCAATCTCGCTAACCAAGTGACGAACGTAAGATGTGATCTCTCCTGCAACCCAACCGGCATCATGCCGCATATGCATAGGAGTAGTACCGGCATGGTTGGATTGCCCCTCAATAGTAATCTGTGTCCAACTTATTCCCTGAACACTGTCCACCGCCCCTATTGAAATATTTTCCGCTTCTAGAATCGGCCCCTGCTCGATATGTAACTCGATGAAGGCTTTCGGGATCGGGCCCGGACATGGAGATTGGCCTCGAAAATCAATTCTGTCGAGTTCTTCTCCAACTTTCGTGCCATCAATGCCACTAATATCAAGGGCTGATTCAAGCCCAAGCCCACCAACATAGACAAGACTTCCGAGCATGTCAGGAGCGTACCGGGATCCCTCCTCTCCTGTAAAAAAACCAACCGAGATTGGATGTACAGGGGAGAGACCTTGCTCAGCAATCGTTTCAATTACTTCCAAACCAGCGAGAACACCTAAATTGCCATCAAATCGCCCTCCAGTTTTGACCGTGTCAATATGGCTTCCCGTCATAACTGCAGGTAAATCCCGATCCGTATCAGGACCGTACCACGTACCTACTACATTGCCGATTCCATCAATTGCGATATCCATTCCTAAGTCCTGCATCCAAGTGATCACAAGACGTCTTCCTTCAGCATCTTCATCAGTCAATGCAAGTCGAGAACACCCCAGTGTCCCATCAATAGCCCCAACTTGTGCTAAATCATTTATTCGCCCCCACAGGCGCTCGCTGTTAACATAAAGCATGCCCACCATAGAATTCTACATTTCTTTTGGTTTTTAACCTAGGGGAAAGCCGATAGTTTTATAACCCATTAAGGGCTATATCCTCTGGTTTAATGGGCACCCGATTGAGTTCAAATCCAGTAGCATCTCGAATTGCGGCGACAATAGCTGGAGTGGACGAGATGACAGGCGGCTCGCCAATACCTTTAGCTCCAAATGGAGCACCCGGTTCGGGTTGCTCAATAAACGCAGCGATCTCAATTGGTGGAGTGTCCATCGCTGTGGGAAGCAGGTAATCAGTGAAATTAGCATTAGCTATTTTGCCATCGATAAGAACAAGCTCTTCAAGCAAGGCAAGACCTAATCCCTGAGCTACTCCTCCTTCAATTTGACCTCTAGCCTGAACGGGATTCAAAATCCGTCCAACATCTTGGGAAGTAGCGATTTCAACGACGCGCACTAAACCTAATTCTTGGTCTACATCAACTACAGCCCTGTGAGCAGCAAAGGCAAATGAAACATGCGCATTTCCTTGCCCATTATGATCAAGCGGAAATGTGGGCAAATGCCGATGTGTGACATGCTCATCAAAATTACGTCCTCGTAGCGCTACAGCAATCGAAATTGAATCCGACCCATCTTTTGGAACCAGATTCAATCCAACTTTTTCATACTCACCGCCGTTCTCATTCTGTAACTCCAATATCAATGCATTAACCACAGCTTCACACGCTTTCAAAACCGCCCCACCAGACATCCAAGTTTGCCTACTAGCCGACGTTGAACCTGCAGAACCTATTGAAGTATCCACAGGAAGGATAACCGCTTCAGATACCCCAAGAGTTTCTTCAACGATCTGGTTCACTAAAGTAACGAAACCTTGTCCAACCTCAACACACGCTGACTGAATCGATACTTCACCATCTACAACTATGCAACGTGCCTCAGAAAAGTCATCAAAGCCCTCTGAAAACATCAAATTCTTTATTGAAGCTGCGAACCCAATACCTCGCTTCACATGTGAATTATCAGTTGTTCTTCCTGTTCCCCCCGGTAATTCCAATAAGTCACCTTCAACGCCTTTGGGGATCGGATGTTCTGAAAGAGAAGTCAGCACTTCTTTTACCGGAGCAGTTCCAGTAATTTTTTGACCAGTAATCAGAGTATCGCCAGATTTGAGGGCGTTTAATAGTCTTAACTCAACTGGATCCATGGATAAAGCTCTAGCTAACTTGTCCATCTGCGCCTCAGCAGCAAAACAGGTTTGGACGTTTCCGAAACCTCGCATCGCTCCACACGGTGGGTTATTCGTTCTCACACCCCACCCTTCAATGAGAGCATTAGGAACACGATAAGGACCTACGGAAAAGCAACATGCGTTTGCCAAAACAGCTGACGTTGTAGAAGCATACGCTCCTCCATCAAGGATCACCTTAGCTTCGACCTTAACCAGTGCACCAGACTCATCTGCGGAATGGCGGAACCATATTTTTGCAGGGTGACGATGCACGTGACCGAGAAATGACTCGTTACGGTCATAAACCATTTTGACTGGTCGCCCCGTATGCAACGCAAGCATGCAAAGATGCACATGCATGCTGACATCCTCCCTTCCCCCAAAAGCACCTCCAACACCTGCGAGAGTTACCCTCACAAGGTCTTCAGGTAAATTTAAAGCGGATGCTACTTGGTCTCTATCAGAATGAAGCCACTGTGTTGATATATGTAGATCAACCCCGCCATCAGCAGAGGGGAAAGCAATCCCTGACTCTGTCCCAAGAAATGCTTGATCCTGCATGCCAACCTCATACTCGCCTTCAACGGTGACATTCCCGACTGCATCAGGGTCGCCATGGTTTATAACTAAATGACGTATTACATTACCTTCTGGGTGAATAGGCGCTGCTTCAATTGCTTCTTGGCTGTTTACTAGCGGGTCTAACTGTTCATAATCCACATAAATTGCATCAACCGCACTTTTAGCAACTTCTGGGTGGTTCGCCGCCACAATCGCAACTGGTTCACCGACATAACGAACTATGTCAAAGGCTAAAACAGGCTGATCAGGGTGCTCTAAACCGAATATGTTCTCTCCGGGGACATCATCAGCAGTCAGAATCGCATGGACACCATCAATTGCAAGGGCTTGCGAAAAATCAATTTTCCTGATCTTGGCTGAGGGGTATGGAGACCGCAAAGTTTGACCCCAAAGCATGTCCTCCGCACTTAGGTCATTTGAGAATAAAAAATCACCTCGTGCCTTTTCTTTCCCATCTGGCCTAGTGGCCGATATTCCAACCCCTGCAGCAGATGCGATACCCTCCTCAAGAAGCGACATCAGATATCTCGCCCTGATCGTCTTATAGAAACTAACTGAACAGCCTCAACAATGCGCCCATAGCCTGTGCATCTACATAGGTTTCCCGAAATTGCTTCCTTAATTTCCGATTCTTCAGGCTCAGGGTTTGAGTCTAGAAAATCATGAATTGTCACCAACAGCCCCGGTGTGCAAAATCCGCATTGAATTGCTCCAGTGTCAATAAATGCTTCTTGGACATCTGAAAGTTGACTTCCCTCAGCAACAGATTCGATAGTCTTAATTGCTCGACCTTCAGCATTGGCAGCAAGAACTAAACAAGAACACACTAAAACATCGTCCATCATTACAGAGCACGAACCACACTCACCTTGCTCGCAAGCATTTTTTGACCCATACAGACCTAACCTCTCTCGGAGGACATAAAGTAAACTTTCCCCAAGCCAGGAACCGGAGATCACATACTTTGAGTCATTCACAGTTAGTTCGTACTGATTAGATTCCTGAGCAATACCCATTAGTTTTCCAATCTAAATATTCTCAACAAAGCACGTCGACCTAGTACACCAATGGTATGGGTTCGATACGCACTGGAACTTCTGTGGTCGTCTATAGGGCTAGCAGACTCTCTGACTAGACGTTCAAAATTATCGATAGCCCCAGATCTAACTGTCATGCTGTTCCATTCAATATTCTCAGAAATAAAAGACTCAGCGTCCGTGGACCGACATGGCGATGCAGAAACAGATCCTAATGCGATACCAATGTACTCTCTATCAATATCAGTCACCATGGCTAAAGAGCTAACAGAGATAACCATAGCGTTCCTCGGACCCACTTTTAGAAACTCTTGCGGACCGCGAAGCACTGGAACGCGAACTGATTCAATAAATTCATCCTCACGAAGCGAATTAGTTTTTACACCGGTAATTAGTTCATCTACCTGTAATTGTCTGACTCCAGATCTACTTCTGACATTAACTAGAGCTCCTAATGCTAACAACACAGGGATCATATCTCCGGCAGGTGATGCCGTTGCCAAGTTCCCTCCAATAGTTCCAGTGTTTCGTATCTGGGGCGACCCTATAGTTCTTGCTGACTGAGCAAGCGCCGGAATGAGCGTTGACAGAGCCCCACGCTCGATTTCGCGATAAGTAACGCAGGAACCTATAAGCACAGAATCACCATCATGCCTCCATTGTTTGAGCTCCTCAATACGGTCAATGGCAATAACTTCGGAAACATCTCGATGCCTAAAGTTAACCTCCACCATGAAATCAGTTCCTCCGGCTAGAAGTTGGCGCGAAGGATCCTCTGCTAATAACTCACAGAGATCCTCGGTTGAGGAAGCAATTAGAAAATTCATACATCATCATGCTACCGAGAAGACGAATGCTACGGAACGATTTACGCCGTGACTAATCTAATCAGACGTCACGCATCAAGAATAATTGCTCTTCCATCAGATGGTGGCAATAGAGGCTCCTCAGTAGACCAAGGAAAATTAATCCAATTATCAGTTCTTTTCCAGACATATTCACATTTAATAATTGAAGGGCTCTTTTCATACAAAACAGCGCTCCTAACATCAGCAACCTCGCTCTTGCAGAACTCATGGACATAAGCAAGAGTGGCACCCGTATCAGCGACATCATCAGCAATCAACACTCGCGCGTTACGAAGATCAATCGAATCAAGATAAGGGGGCAAAGCCACAGGGACATCTAATCTTTCCTCAACGCCTGTGTAATACTCGACATTCATTACATATAAATTCTTGACAGATAAGGCGTAGCCAAGCGAACCAGCAACAAAAAGACCCCCTCGAGCAATAGCTAAAATAATATCGGGTTGATAATTATCATCAGCGACTATTTTCGCCAGATCTCTAGCAGCTGTTCCATAATTCTCCCATGTCAGATTTTCACGTTCCGCGCTCATTTTTCTCCTTGAGTATGTGTGTACATTAACTCATGAAACAGCGCGAGCGTGAATCATGACGACTGTTGTAGTGATCAACGTCAAAAAACAATTAGACTGTATGTAGTTATTGACCGAAACGCCCGCAAACGCCGGCGCTTTGCTTGGTAAGGAGAAAAATGAAAATTCTAATAGCGGACAAAGTCCACCCGTCAGCAATTTCAGGCTTAGAAAATCTAGGGCATGAAGTCACCCTAAATCCGGCTTGCACCTCCGATGACTTGCATGAGCATTTAGCTGGTGTTGAAGTTCTTGTCGTGCGAAGCACAAGAGTAGTCGCGGAGACCATATCGAAAGCGAACTCACTTGAGTTAATCATTAGAGCAGGTGCGGGGACAGACACAATTGATGTTGAAGCTGCATCAAGTCAAGGCATCTATGTTTGCAACATACCAGGAAAAAACGCAGTAGCAGTTGCTGAGTTGACTTTCGGCCTATTGCTTGCCATAGATCGTCGAATAGCTGATGGAGTAATTGATCTTCGAGAAGGGATATGGAATAAAAAACTATATTCGAAAGCCGAAGGGCTGCAAGGTAAAACAATGGGAATCATTGGGTTAGGCGATATCGGATTATCTGTAGCTGAAAGAGCAAAGGCATTCGGAATAAATATCATGGGGGAGAGGAAATCTGGAAGAACGCCTCAAGTCGAACAAAAAATCCGTCAAATCGGGATCAAATTAGTCGATACGAAAGAAGACCTTGTCTCTCAAAGCAACATAGTCTCGGTGCACGTTCCATATAACAATGAGACACATGCACTAATCAATCGTGACTTACTTCAATACTTTATGGATGACGCAATCCTCATCAACACAAGCCGTGGCGAAATAGTTGACGAAGAAGCACTCCTTGAAGCGATCAACAAGCGCGGCCTTAAAGCTGGCCTTGACGTCTTCCGAGATGAACCAGCAAAGGGAGAGGGTAGCTTCCGCTCACAAGTTGCCAGCAATCTCTCAGTTGTCGGTAGCCACCACATAGGTGCATCTACCACTCAAGCCAGTAAAGCGATATCGCAAGGGATCCTTGATGTCATAACAAGCTTTGAACAAGGATCACCCCTAAATTGTGTCAACCAATCACCAGCAGGTGATGGCACCTCACAAGTAAGAGTTCGGCACCTTGACCGGGTAGGAGTCCTTGCCTCCGTCTTATCATCCCTGCGAGCCGCTGAACTAAACGTCCAATACATGGACAACAAAGTTTTTGCAGGAAAAAATGCAGCAGTTTCAACTATCGAAGTCGCTGGAAACATTCCATCAGACCTTTATGAGAATTTACTCTCACTAGATAATGTCCTCGGGGTTTCGCTACTAGACCAAAGGAATGCGAAAAGTGTCTAAAGCCAAACTTCTAGATAAAGTCTCAGCCAAATTGGTAAAGCCTGAATGGGCTGAACGTGTTGTGTCACCTGCATATGACATGTTACGAGCAACCGAGAGAGAGAAACTGATGGATGAGGATCCATACGTTTTCCTGCATGTGACCAGTGCAAAATCCTCTCTTCCGGCAGAGAACAGAACAGCCGCTAATAATGAAGCCCTCAAAAGATTATTTGATGCTGGAGCATATTCCCAGACACTTAATTCGGCACTTTACCTTTATCGATTAACCTACGAGGGCCACCGCCAAACAGCTATCGTTGGAGACATTTCAATTGAAGCATTCGAAGACGGTCGAGTTATCCCTCACGAAAGAACACGAGAATTTCGAGCTAATGATCTCGCAAACCATTTGGAAAATATCGGGATACATTCCTCGCCAGTAGCGCTTGCATATGATAACGATGAAGCGGTCAATGCTCTCATTCAAGAAGCTATGGAGTTTAAACCCATTCTGGACTTCTGCAGGGAAGACAATCTAGAACAAACCATATGGCGAGTACCAGACCAAATCGCAGACAAGTTGTTAATTCTCTTTCAGGATAAAGCCACCTTCATAGTTGATGGACATCATAGAATGAATGCAAGTCACACGGTCTGGGACCGCTCTGGCAGGAGCGAACGCTTTAGTAAGATACTAGGCGCACTATTCTCAGCTGATGAATTGAAAATCAGATCCTTCCACAGGCATGTTTCAGATCTAAATAATTTGACACCAAAAAGCTTGACAACGCGCATTGCAGAAATGGATTTCCATATCGAACCAGTCAAAGATACCGAAGGGCATGAACCAGAGTATGCAGGCCAATTCAGTATGTTTCTTGACGGTAGCTGGTATAAGCTTTCCCCACAGCGCATACACCCATCAGAATTAGACGCTGTAATTCTACAAAAAAGAATATTACACCCCATCCTTGAAGTCGATGAGGAAGGATCAGATGGGAGACTCCACTACTTGCCAGGCACAATTCCATTAAGCTACCTAGAATCAATCACCCAAAGTGAGGGCGGAGTCGCATTCGCTTTACACCCCGTCACCATGGATCAACTTCAAGCAATTATTAATAGAAAAAAAACGCTTCCACCAAAATCAACATACTTTGAACCGAAAGTGCGGTCAGGCATCTTCATCATAAACCGTTAAGTGTTAGAGTTCAGAAAGCCTTTTGTACCCCTCAGCTAACGAAAATTCCACCCCCACATGGCTGCGATCCAGTTTAGATAATTCGTTGCTCTTGAAAGTAGCCGTATCAGCATCAATACTTCCTGGGCCTATCCCCATAGTTGACTCCAACTGGCTTTGATGGCAAAGAAGAGCATTCAACTTGTTCTTTTCATAACCTTCGCATTGCTCAAAGTGATCTTCAAATTCAGCTTCGAATAGGAGAAGCTCATCCGGTCTGTGTGGAGCTACTTCCTGCTCAGGGAAAAAAAGTGGATCGCGAGCTGCGACAATTGCATCGAGGACTAAATAACCAACTTTTCTGTGATCCGGATGAAGTCTATACATCTTCCATGGATCATGAGTAAGTACAACATTAGGTCGCAAATTCCGTATTAAGAGTGTCAAACGTTTACGTAAGTTTTCGCTGATTTCAAGCTCACCGTCAACTTCACCCAGGAAAGCGACTTTGCCGGTCGCTTTGAGCTCCGCAGCTGCTAAGATCTGCTCACTTTTTCTTTTGGCAATCAGTTCACTCTTGTTAATATTGGGATCCCAAGTACCCTTTGATCCATCTGTGCAGATCAACATGCTTACCTCACAACCATGATCAGCCCATTTGGCGAGAGTAGCGCCAGCTCCAAATTCAATATCATCAGGGTGAGCGCCAATAGCTAACGCTCTTTTAGGGACTTCAAGGTTTTTGGTGACCACATCCTTATTCTAGACCCAGAAAAGATTGACTAAAGAACATGATGAAGATCATCAGGGTCATCAATATCAAACGAAAAGGGAGAATCTGCTACTACGAGGACCTCAGCTTCCAACATGGTTGCAGACTTCAAGTGACGCGTATACGAGCCAGGTCCATAGCTAAATTCAAAATCAATATTTGTAGGCAATACAAGGACATTCGTGCCATCTAATTCACTGTCAGGAACGATGACTATCTCTTCCATCTCAAATAAGGATAGAAGTCCCGAGGGGTAAACCAAGTCTCCATGGGTTATCAAGACACTCTCGAAACCCCTTTCGCTCAAACTACGAAAGCCAAAATCCACAGCTTCGTTTAGCCCCTCAGATGGATTACGAAGAATTTCTGCCCCCAAATCACGAGCCCAAGACTCAACAGCGTCGTTCTCACAAGATATAAATACAGGAGTTTCTAGACAAGCCGAGACGACCAAAGTAGCTAACTCCTTAGCTAAATCTGCTCGAGCATTCGAATCCAATACCGTAGACAGGCGAACTTTTGCAGACTCAAAATCTTTAATAGGGATCAGTACAGCTTTATTAGACATAAAATACTTCGCTTATGTACTCTATAGACAATTCCCGCAGATTCTAGCGCTACGATGCAAGCGTGACATTTCAAGTAGCAGTTGTAGGCGGCGGAAGTTGGGGAACAACGGTTGCCCACCTAGTTTCTCACAACCTGCCGACAAAACTGTGGTGTCGAGATCCAGTAGTCGCCAGATCGATAAGTCAAAAGAATAGAAACATCAGGTATCTGGGCAAAAACAAACTTCATCCACAACTGCACGCTTCAGTGGATCTAGAAGAAGTAGTAAAGAACGCAGATATCGTCTTGATGGCTATTCCATCTATGAGCTTTAGGGAGGTCCTTCGAAAGTTATTGCCTCTCTCGAAACCTGTCACCCCGATTATTAGTCTCACAAAGGGACTTGAACGAGAAACTAATTTAACAATGACACAAGTCATAGCATCTGAGTCGCCAGGAAGGCCTACAGGAGTCCTAACTGGGCCAAATTTAGCTGGTGAGGTACTTGCTGGAGATGCCACAGCGGCAGTAGTAGCGACGGAAAATGAATCTTTACGTGCACAAGCATTCCAAGTCTTTTCAACAGAGACATTCAGGGTTTACACAAGCGAAGATGTAGTTGGTTGCGAATTAGGAGGAGCATTCAAGAACGTTCTCGCACTAGCAGTAGGGATGACAACTGGCTTAGGAAATGGAGACAATACAAGAGCCGCTGTTGTTACACGAGGGTTAGCGGAATTAGCAAGATTAGGAAGTGCAATGGGTGGAGCAGCTGAAACCTTTTCCGGACTCGCCGGGTTAGGTGACTTGGTAGCCACCTGCTTCTCTCCTCAAAGCAGAAATAGGTATGTTGGCGAGCAATTAGGGAAAGGGAGAAAGACAGCGGAAGTTCTTGCAGAGATGAATAATGTCGCGGAAGGCGTCGTCACGGCTCCTGCAGTCACTTCCCTCGCAGAGATACACAAAGTAGAAACCCCCATTAGCGACCAGGTAACTGCTGTTTTGGAAGGCAAGATAACAGTCATAGATGCCTACGATATTCTGCTCATGAGGGAGCAGAGATCTGAACGATAGCAGTTAAAATAACGACAGATGATTCGTGAGGTCAGAATGTAATGCCAGAACTTGGGATATTAGGAAATCATGTACTGCTAGACCTAGACTCCTCTGGGAATCTAACATGGCCTAATGTCACCCCCCAGAGACTGTGTTGGGGAGTTGGAGCAGATGATCGATGGCATTTCTCCGAAGAAAGAGCATCTATCAGGCAAAGCGTAGATAGTAATGAAATCACTACGATAACTCGCATGAGAGTTCCAGGAGGAGACATCACTCAGCGCGTCGAGGTGATTCCGTGGGGCGGCCAAAGCGTAACAAAACTTGAGTTCTACAATGAGACACCCATACCAGTGGCAATAAGCATCATGCTATTAAATTTCGGCCCCGTTGAGGTTAACTCCACAATCATAAGGAATGATGCGAAGCCTATCATTGCCTCCAGTAAAGCCCCAAGGGTGATTATAAACGGATCAGGATATCAAGATATAACCAATCAGATAATGAACGCAGAAATAGAGGCCCTAACCACCAGTACATCATCGATAAATAAATCCTGTAGTGACAACGCTCTTATCTTTCCCCTCCCTCATTCAACAAAGCTTGAAATAATTGTAAATAATGAGAATCTAGATAATCTTCCGGACATTGAACGCCTACCTTCGTTTACTGACGTCTCAAATGGCTGGCTAAAGCATTTTGAAAATGGCATGGAAATACAAACTGACGACAACAGACTCGCATCGGTGCTCAACACTGCTAGAAGGCATCTTCTCATAGGGTCCGATCAGGAAATCACTTCACGCTTTTGGGATGTGGACTCCGATAAACCTGTGCTTCCACTTGCCGCTCTTGCACTTATGGCTTGGGGTTTTACCGATTCAGCGAAGAAACTCATCTTTAAATACATGGAAAACTCACCAACAAATCTGTTCAAGAATAGCGTCAGCAAAGAAACGGTTTATGCACTTTGCCTATGGCAGAAATATCTAGAGTTCTGCTCTCAAGAAGAGGAATTGGAAGACATTATCCCTTGGCTTAACGAAACTGTGCATCAACTTCTTGCATCGTTACCAAGCAAGCGAAGACTAAAAAAACGAGATATCACCCTAGAAATAGTCTCCCTTAGGGCAGTAATTGAAATCTTGATATTCGTGCAACAAAAATCACTCGCATCAGAACTCCAAAGTCGACTTGTAGATATCGAAGAAGTAACAGAGAGGAAAGAAAACCCTTACCCATTTGGAAAGTACACAGAGTCTTACCAAATAGCTATTGATACTTTGGGTGAGTATCTCCAAATTCAAGAAAATTCTCTGACTTTGGACCATATTCTTTCCAAAGCTGACCAAACAGGATCCCTAATCACGGATTCAAGGCAGCAAGACCCTGTCTTCTCAGCGCTTTTCTTACTGGCAATACGTGCAGGATTTCTTCAAGAAAGCAAATTGTCATCTGGAGAAAAACAAATCCAAATTGCATCCTCATATAACCCAGATTGGATAGGAGTAGGGATTCAAGTAAAAAACGCGCCCATCAGTTCTGGAATTATGGGGTATGCAATTAGGTGGCATGGGACATCACCAGCCCTTCTCTGGGAGGCCAACACTTCGACAAGAATCCAAATTAATGCATGGAGCCTAGATAAAAGCTGGTTTAGTAACGACCAAATAGGCGAAACACTTCTCTCAAAACAAATACCAAGAGAAACTGCAGTCACAATCCATGCAGACGCTAATCCTGTGAAACGCCGGATAGAGCCCGACTCATCAGATAGCGCTACCTTTCAATAAAGACTCTTGATCATTTTTCAAGTTCAGCTAACCTCAAGACGTGTCAACTCCTCTGAGAAAAGCGAACAAGCACAACGCCCCTACGAAAAGATTTGAACACAGTCTTTGGTCCGCCGGAAATAAACATGTCGTCGGAATTGATGAGGTCGGTAGGGGCGCATGGGCTGGGCCACTTACAATCGCAGCAGCCGTTATCCCTAAAGACAAAAGACTTTATAAAGTCCGAGATTCAAAAGCACTCAACGAAAAAGAAAGAGAATCACTATACGACGCCATAACAAATTGGTGCTCGCACTGGAGCGTCGGACACGCCACAAATCAAGAATGCGACGAATTCGGAATGTCACATGCACAAAAGCTAGCAACAAAACGTGCCCTTACATCGCTAAACATAGAAATAGATCATGCACTAATTGATGGGAAATGGGACTTTGTTGGGGAAATAGTCGGCAAAGCAAATAGAACCATGATTATCAGAGGCGATGCCAAGTGTTTGTCAATAGCCGCTGCGTCCATCCTAGCGAAGGTCACGAGAGACAGGATCATGATCGAGCATCACAAATTGTTCCCAAATTACGCATTCGAATCTAACAAGGGATACCCATGTCCAAAACATAAAAAAGCTCTATATGAATCAGGCCCAACCCCACTACATAGAATTTCATGGAAATACATGAAAGACATCCCATACTCTCAAGCTCCCCAACCAAGAAAGGACCCAGCTCAAAACACTTTATTTTGACAACAATGCACCGATTCTAAGTTCATCGTTTACATGTCGGCATACTACTCGGTGAACAGCTACGATCAGAATATGGGTCAACCAGTAACAGTCATTCAAAAATCAGTCACAAAACCCGGAGTACTCCGATTTGAAATTAACCGAAGTATTACCGGGATGGATCACGAACGATATTCCATTGAACAAGAGATCTTAGGAACACGACCCCCTGACGAACTCGCCAAAGCTCTATTCAATTTGGGCGGAATAGAGAAAATTCATATGAACAGTAATGTAATAACAATAGATCAGGCAAAAGGGCAGATTAATCCGGCGGAGATAGCCAAAACAATCACCGAAATGTTCACCTATTATTTACCCGGTGTAGAAGTTCCTAGTTTTGAAACAGCTACAGAGGGCTAAACTTTAAAAAATACGAAAACTGTTCATGGGGGCGCAATGACAATCGCAAGGATCACCGAGGTAATATCAACATCCACAATCAGTTTTGACGATGCCATCAAAAAAGGAATTGAAAGAGCCGCCAGAACTCTGGATAATGTCGATGGAGCTTGGGTCCAAGACCAAAAGGTCACAGTAGAAAATGGATCTATCTCTCAATTCGAAGTAACACTAAAAATTACATTTGTTCTAAACGACTAAAGTGCACGAAACTATAATCAAAGTCCGATTTAACGAACTAGACGCCTACGGGCATGTAAATCATTCCAACTATCTTCACTACTTTGAAGAAGCAAGAATTTCCGCCATGGATAAAGCAGGAAAGAGCATTGATCAACTACTCAATGAAGGTTTCCTTCTTGTCGTGGCGCAAATTGAAACACGCTTCTTAGCTTCTGCCCACCTATCAGATAGCCTTTTGATCGAAAGCGGTATAACACAAATCAGAAGAGCCTCGGCACAATGGTTTCAGAGAATAACAAAAGGCAAAACTGTTGTAGCTATTCAAAATACGCGCGTCGGATGCACAACACCACAGGGAAAACCATGTAAATTCCCAAACGAACTCCAACAAGCAATCAAAGAGTTATTAGTCACTAAGGAAAAATAGACTAAATGCCGCTCCTGTCAGCTTCCTGTACAGTTTGAGAGCCCATGTCAACGAAACGACTATTCCTGTCGGCAATGCTTTCTCCAGCTGCATCCACAACAAGAACAGCCCCGTTTGTAAAACTGGCTTCATCCGATGCCAAGTAAAGAACAGCGTTAGCAATATCCTCCGGAGTTCCAGCGCGACGCAATGGATTATTAGCACCAATTAATTTGGAAGCTTTTTCTAAATCCTGATGATCACCAGTAACAAGTCGCGCAGTCAGACCCGAAACCGTGCCACCTGGCGCAATCACATTACAGCGAATACCGTGTGGACCTAATTCAGTAGCAACTGATTGCGACAAGCCAACGACCGCATGCTTAGCTGCGGTATAGACGTGGGGGCCCAAACCTGCTCGAACTCCAGCAGTTGAAGCAGTATTGATGATTGAGCCGAACCCTTGATCTTGCATGACCCTCGCAGCATGTTTAATCCCATAAAACACACTGTTGAGTAGGACATCAATAGTACGTAACCAGCCATCGCGCTCAATATCAGTAATAGGGCCAACTGAACCCAGAATTCCAGCATTATTAAACATGACATCAAGTTTCCCAAACTGACTCACCGCAAAATCTACGCACGCTTCCACTTGAACCTCATCAGCAACATCAAGCGAAAATGGAACAGTGTTATCACCTAGCTCAGTTGCAAGCGACTGCGCTAAATCCTCTTGGATATCAGCAACAATGCACTTAGCACCCTCCTCAACAAAGCGACGAACAGTGCCTTCCCCAATGCCGCTTGCACCACCGGTAATGATTGCTACTTTCCCTTCAACTCTTCCACTCATTCCAATCCTCATCTTCTCTAAATCTCTAGCTGACACTACTGCTCAAAACACCTTAATGCATTTCTACAGGTGGATTATCAGCACAAAACAAGTGTAAGTTATTCCTTGTGCTAAGCGACTACCGAATGATGACAATTCATGCCCACCCAGATGACGAATCGTCCAAAGGCGCTGGATCTGTTGCTCTCTACTCCGACGCAGGCGTTACAGCTACCTTAGTTTGTTGCACTGGCGGGGAAGAGGGCGACATCCTAAACCCTGCAATGGATAGGCCCGAAATAAAACAGAACATAGCAAAAGTCCGACAAGAAGAACTGGCCAAAGCTGCAAATATCATTGGGTATAAACGCGTTCATTATCTGGGATACAGAGATTCTGGCATGCCAGATACCGAAGCCAATAAAAACCCAGACTGCTTTGCAAATGCTCCGCTTGACGAAGCGGTCGGTAGACTCGTCAAAATTATTAGAGAAGAGAAACCTCATGTCATAGTGACGTATCCTGACGATCAGCAAGGCTACCAACACCCAGATCACCTAAAGGTATTTGACATTAGCTTGCCAGCTTGGAAGGCGGCAGGGGACCCATTGAAGTTCCCTGAATTCGGAGACCCATGGACACCGTTGAAGCTGTACTACACAACTTGGAGTCGTGCGCGTATCGAAGCGCTGCATGACATGTTTATCAAACTGAAGATTGAATCCCCCTTCAATGACGCATGGTTTGATCGACCTTCCCAAGATCATCGAATTACTACAAAAATTGATGTTTCAAAGTTCTCTCAGCGAAGATCAGATGCTCTCTTAGCGCATGCGACGCAGGTTGACCCTAATTCCCCATTTTGGTTTGGTCTACCGTCAGAAAAATCTGCAGAGGCATACCCCTGGGACGACTACATTTTGGCTTTCAGCAGAGTAGGTCAGATATGTAATGAATCAGATCTTTTCGAAGGAGTAAAATGAAAGATCTCTTTACTGAGGATTGGTTAAATTCATTAAAAAAACTGGGATCAGAATTACCTCCAATTGATCTAACCATCACATGCCAATACGAAATATCTGGTGCACCTCAAGGCAAAGTTCGGTACTATATTGAAATTGAAAATGGAAAAGTAACTGACGCAGAATTAGGAAAACATCCTTCGCCAAACTGTTCTGTATCGACAACATACAAAGAAGTGTTGTCCATCTTGCAGCAAGAAAAGTCAGTAACTGCTTCATTTATGCAAGGGAATTTTAAAATTGATGGGGAATACGAGAAGTATTTACTCACAATGAACGCCATCAGGGCAACAAAGGAATGGGACAATATGCAACAGGCCCTGATGAGTCTTTAACTTATAAGCCTCATGTAGTTTTGCTGATCTATGCCGCGTTCAATAGATCAGCGAGGCGTTTCCGGCCTTCCTGCAAAGCCTTCCTCGAAGCTGCGAGGCCGCGCTTGGCAGCTTCCTTATCAGCATCGGTTGCTTGCCAACTAGCATTTTCTGTTTCAATGAGAGTTAATTGTTTGTGCATACTTACATTGTTGAAGAAGGGTGTGACAATTCTATTTTTGCCTACTTCTGCTCCTTCTTCTTTGTCATAGGTCTGCAGACCCTAGTAACCTTCCACAAGGACAAGGAGATAAGTCATGACTATTAAGAAAGTAGCTGTAATCGGTGGCGGAACAATGGGGTCGGGAATAGCGGAAGTGGCAGCGAAATCGGGATGCGACACCATCGTTGTAGAAATTGATGCTTCCCTAGCTGAACAGGCTCAAAAGAAATTAGAAGTAAGCACAGAAAAGGCAGTGTCAAGAGGAAAAATGACCGACGAAGATAGATCAGGGCTCCTGAGCAGAATATCTTTCACCACAAGCTTCGATGAACTTACAGATCGAGACCTTGTGATAGAGGCAGTTGTAGAATCTCCGTCTGTCAAAGCATCCGTATTTAAAACACTCGATGAAATTGTGCAGAAAGATGGCATTCTCGCTTCCAACACATCCTCAATTTCTATAGGGGATATAGCAAATAACACCAGTCGTGGACCACAAGTCCTTGGTATGCACTTTTTTAACCCAGCAACTGTCCAACCACTAGTTGAATTGATCTCCTCTGAGGTAACCTCTGAAGAGACGTTAAATAGAGTCGAAACCTTCACCCGAGAAGTCATGGGTAAACACCCAATCCGAACAATTGACCGCGCCGGATTTGTAGTCAACCGCCTATTGGTACCTTATTTGCTACAAGCGATGCACATGTTTGATAGGGGACAAGCATCAAAAGAAGATATTGATGCAGGTATGAAATTTGGATGTGCTCATCCGCAGGGCCCTCTAGAACTATCAGACCTTATTGGTCTAGATACTCTCCAGTTAGTGGCGGAGGTACTCTATGAAGAATTCAAAGAGCCGACTTATGCACCACCACCTATTCTGAAAAGGATGGTAACTGCAGGGCATTTAGGAAGAAAAACCGGAAAGGGTTTCTATACATATGAATAAGCAATCAAATGGGTAACTATGCGATGACAGTGCCCTTGCCCATGGCACTAGATAATCAACAGGAAGGCTTTAGAAAGCTAGTTGAACTTGGATATAAAGAAGCCTGGTCCTCAGAAGCCAATGGCCCAGATGCTTTTATGCCGCTTGTTCTCGGAGCTATTCACGCTCCAGAACTAAGACTTGGGACAGCCATCGTCCCTGCGTTCACCAGAGGACCGGCACTAATGGCCCAATCAGTTGCGACGATAGCAGCCATTGCGCCTTCGCGCTTCGTCTTGGGTATCGGATCTTCATCAAACGTCATAGTTGAATCTTGGAACGGAATACCTTTCCAAGAGCCCTATAAAAAGACGCGCGACCTTGTGCGATTTCTCAAAATTGCATTAACTGGCGAAAAGGTTGATGCAGAATTTGAAACAATGCAAGTAAAAGGTTTTCGGTTAGGAATGCCACCACCAACTCAAAGAGTTCCGATTCTCGTTGCAGCTCTTAGAGAGGGAATGCTTCGACTCGCGGGACAGGAAGGGGATGGTGCAATCATTAACTGGTTATCAGCAGATGATGTGAAAACTGTTTCTAAAATAGTTCATGACCAAGGCCCCGAAAAAGAAATAGTTGCACGAATATTCGTTTGCCCTAATGAGGATTCAGAGACAGTGCGATTGCAAGCTAAAAGAGCAATAGCCTCTTACCTCAATGTTCCCGTTTACAGGAAATTTCACGAGTGGCTAGGACGGTCAGATGTTCTTGGAGAGCATTGGAAGCTCTGGGATAGCGGTGACCGAGCGGGCTCTCTTGAGGCCATGCCAGATAGTGTCGTTGACGATTTGATAGTTCATGGAACCCCCAAACAATGTCGAGACCATATTGATCGATACATAGAAAATGGAGTTACGACCGCTGCGTTAATGATAATGCCGTTTGGTGGAATTGATCCCTATCAAGCAATTGAAGATCTTGCTCCTAGGTAAGCTCATTTTTTGAGAATGGTTTGCAAAAGACACTTCAAATGGGGAAAAATTACCTTAAGAATTAAAAACTGAACGGAGTTAACTATGGAAATGTCTCAAAGCGTCAGTCAAGCACTTGGTCTAATTGACAATGAACTAGAGCGAATCCAAAGTAGAGAAATCATCTCTTCTACTGAAGTTAGTGACCTGTTACTTGATATCCGTTTAGCACTAATGCAATCTGAATCTGTAGAAAAGCACACAGCCACTGCTGTTTAGGTTCATCTCCTTGAGTTGATCAATCTGGTGAAAATCACACCTACCGCTGCTCCGGCTATAACATCCGAAGCATGGTGTGCCCTCACATGGATTCGAGAAGTAGCTACCAAAGCAGCTAACACCTTATAAGCCGGCGCCAATTTACTGCCTTTCGAAAGTATTGATGCTGCAAGAACCGCTGAACTCGCGTGGCCACTAGGAAAACTAGACGTTTGAGGTTTCCTGATTTTATGCGGGTGGGTTCGCGAACCCATGTCGGGCCTACTTCGCCTGAAGAGCCTTTTTAAGCCCTGGTTTACGAGCAGGGATTCTGCTCCAAGTAAAAGAGATAGCTCAAGAACTGATCCTCTTCGTTCTGGATTATTTATTCGGCGAGCAAGATTAAGCATATGCCAAATTAAACTAAAATCTCCGAGAGCAGAAGCCGTGTAAAATACCCGGTTTACATTTTCATAGGAACGAAGGTACTCCCAACCCGTATCAATCGCTAGGTCAAAGTCATCAACTGAAGGTGGAAGTGAAATATTTATTGGTTCACTCATTCGTTCTCTCCAATGAAAAATAACTCCTTACTCTCCGCTGTCATTTTGCTTTCGTTAGATTCATAAGCGCCGTGGTTGCTAAGAGCACCCAACTTCCATCTATCAGGGGTTAATACTAAAGCTCTTGGGTAATCCTCAAAGAGCCACCGAGCAAAGTTGCGTCTGGTCCAGCTATTCATATTTGCTGCTTTAATCGCCAGTTCAGTCGCTAAAGAAGATGTCAGAAGAGATTGAAGTTGGCCGGCGAATTGATGATCTCTCAATAAGGCTTTCTCAAGACTTAAATCGTAAAGCGACCTTGCCTTGGAAGCATCATAAGGCCCTGCCTTCGTAAGTGCAGAGGCAGCTAGTTTTCCAGATTGCAAGGCTTGTGCTATTCCCTCTCCAGTCATAGGGTCTGCTATCCCCATAGCGTCGCCAACGAAGAATACTCGCCCGCTTGTAGCTTCCAATTCTTCCATCCTTGAAGGAATAGGCCATGCTTTATGAGTTCCCTCTGCAACTGCTTCATGTCCCAAAATTTCCTTGATATGCGGCCTTGTCAAAATATCTTTCCATAATCTCCCCATATCTTTAAGCTTATGATTTCGGTCTCGCAAGATACCAAAACCCACATTTGCGCGTTGGCCAGGAAGCGGAAACAGCCAAACGTAACCAGGAAGTAAATCTGGCTCGAACCAAACAGTCAAATGTTGTGCGTTAGGCCCGGTATTCGCAAAATACTGCCTAAAAGCGTGCCAGTCACCTCGGTACCCTTCTATTCCGTTCTTCACAGCTTTCCGAACGGTGGACCACATCCCATCAGCTGCAATAACATACCGTGCTAGGATGTCCGTCCCATCAGTTGTCTCTACTTTTACGAAATCATCAAACTGTTCCAAACTCGAAAATCCCAATGGGCTAAGTAACTTTGCTCCCTCTGCTATGGCAAGTTGAAGTAGCTGGTGATCAAGTTCAATTCTTGGAGCTATAGCTGCGAACTGACCTTTTCCTTCCGGTAGAGGGAGAACTGTTCTTTCCCCTTTGGGAGAGTAAATGACCGCGTCAGTTACAGCATTCCAATTAGTAATTGATTCCGGCCTCAGACCAAGTTCATCAAGAATTCTTAAAGCATCGGTTGTTAACCCATCGCCACAGCACTTATCTCGGGGGAAAGCGGCTTTATCTAGGATTATGACATCTAGTCCGCGTCGACATAAATCAATAGCTGAAGCGCAACCAGCAGGACCAGCTCCAACGATTATCACATCAGTGGAAAGGTAATTTTCCGTCACGTTTAAAGGTTATCTGCAAGAAAGAATTCCTGCTCACGTGACGAGCTATTCTCCGTTTGCAGGTGTTGGTTCGGGTGTTGGTTCGGGTGTTGGTTCGGGTGTTGGTTCGGGTGTTG
>Ga0207993_1000076_pt1 | contig 40087 bp, 30 predicted proteins | sample ETN01SmetaG_2_FD_185791 | JGI IMG/M metagenome (GOLD analysis project Ga0207993, IMG submission 185791) | Marine microbial and viral communities from oxygen minimum zone, Eastern Pacific Ocean - ETNP2014F12-01SV265 (SPAdes) (version 2) | ecosystem: Environmental > Aquatic > Marine > Oceanic ...
AGCTCAGTTGGCTAGAGCACCTGACTGTAGACTGGAAACACATTGGTTGTAGGCAGCCATCAGGGGGTCCCCGGTTCAAGTCCGGGAGCGCGGACCAAAAAAACAGCTTCTTCTTCATACTAAAATAAGATTGGTACTAACTTATAACCCCACCAATTTCCGTCACAATCATGTCACTTGCACCAACAGATTATGACTATGGAGAAGAAGCAAACTACTCGTTCGCCGCATCGGTAACTTGCTCGAACGAAGAAACGAGGAAGATGTTCGTCGAGGGCTACGGACACATGCTGAATTACAACCACGAACAGGCGATTGCATGTTTCACTAAGTGTACCGAACTCGACCCAGAATGCGCCATGGCTTGGTGGGGCATTGCATACTGCGTATCGTCCAACTACAACTGGGAGCCCGGACTCGGATCGGGTCATGACGCCATCCAGCAAGGCCTGTCCGTCATGGGTCACTGCAGCGATTTGGAGCAGGACCTTATCACGGCCCTCTCGACCCGCCACTCAGCCGAGGCCCGAGACGCAGCAGACCCCGCGGCTCTGAACATGGGTAACAGCCCAGAATTGAACGTTGCATTCGCTGAAGCCATGGCTCCACTTTACGAAAAGTACGCAGGCAACCTGGACGTCACAGCGATATACGTCGAGGCACTGATGAATCTCAAGGCGTGGCAGCTGTGGGACAAGAACCCAGCCACCGGCGAGATCACTCCTGCTGACGACAACACATTGCTTCTAGTCGAGATACTGGAAGAGGCATTCCAGTCCAGTGCAGAGGCGAAGGTCCACCCAGCACTATGCCACTTGTACTGCCACGCTCTGGAGCTTTCTCCGTTCCCCGAGAAGGCTCTCCCCGCGGCAGACGTACTAAGAACGCGTATGCCTGGCTTGGGGCACCTCGTCCACATGCCCTCGCACATCGACGCATGGGTAGGCCAGTGGAAGGAAGCGATCGATTGCAACATAGCTGCTGTCGAGGCCGACGACCGCTATGTGGAGATAACTGGCAATGAGTCCCAGTTCTACAAGTTCTACCGGATGCACAACCACCACTTCGTCGTCTGGTGCGCGATGTTCGATGGGCAGTATGAGACTGCTATGAGGTATGCGAGGAAGGCAGTCGAGACGCTTCCCGCCGGAGACGAGAACGGAGGTGTTCAGTTCATGTTGGCAGGAATCATCCCAATGGGTGCGATATTCTTGGAGTCCTACGTGACCATGCCCTGGCATGTGATGATCAGATTCGGGAAGTGGGACGAAATCCTAGCAGAGCCCATGCACACAGACAAGGATGTCTTCCCGGCAGCCATTGCCACCCAGCACTATGCCCGTGGAGTCGCATTCGCATCCAAGGGCATGGTTCCAGAGGCGGAGGCCGAACAAGCGCTGTTCAAGGAGGCCTTGCAGAACCCAGCACTAGCAGGACGAGTGATGCATAACAATTTCATGTACCAAGATCCATCCGAAGGTCCTTCGATCCTGAACGTGAATGCATCAATCCTTGAAGCAGAAATCGAATACAGGAGGCAATTCCTCGCAAAGGAAAACGGGGAAGAGTCCGATTTCACCGCAGCATTCGATGAACTCCGCCGTGGTGTCGACCTATCGCTGAACCTGGCCTACAACGAGCCATGGGGACAGATGCAACCGGTTCGCCACATTCTGGGTGCTTTACTCCTAGAGCAGGGGCACGTCGACGAGGCGGAAGAGGTCTACAGGGCTGACATAGAACTGTGGAAAGACAACATGTGGGGTCTTTTGGGACTCAAACTATGCCTGGAAGCAAAGGGGGACAACCCAGAGGAACTCGCAGAAGTAACCGCTCTGTTCAACGAACGGAGCTCGCGAGCAGACATCGTTCCGGCAAAGACTTGTTTCTGTGCACAGGATGCATTGGACAAGAGCTGCTGTGACTGAAAGTCCCGCTGAGGCTCCCGAGACGATCCGATCGAATGCCACTAATCCATCAGTTCGCCTAGTGGAATGCCGATTGACGGAATCTTGAATGGGAGCGTGTGCCTACTTGTCTTCGGGGGGAAAACAAACTCGGAGATCCCCATCTCCAGGACTTCATGTTTGGTAATCGAGTCCTTGCCGCAGTCCGGCCAGACATCGACCCCGACACCTCCGTCTGCCAGGTAGTCGACCAACAACACAGGCACCCTCGCAAGTCCCAAGCTCTTCGCAGCAGTCCATTTGTGATGACCATCTAGGATTACCATGGACCCCCTGTCGACGATAATCGGCTTGTAGAAGCCGCGTTCTAGAAGCTTCGCAGTCCTCTTTTCCAGATTTTCCGGAATGACCTCCTCGTGACCCCTGAGGGAGCCAATATCCAGGATATCTAGGCCTTCCAAATCACAATCCTCCACTCAACTCTGTTGCAAGCAGGCTCATAAATGAGTTCTAGGTCGGCGGGCCGCTAGAGGTCTGACTATGGGTTTGCACAAGCACGTAAGCGCGGCATGGAAGAAGCCCAAGGAGGGTATCCCCTCCAGATACAGGATAGACAGGATGGCCGGATGGAGGAAGGAACCGGTCTTCATGAGGGTAGACAAGCCCACGAGGATCGATGCTGCTAGGAGAGTCGGCTACAAGGCAAAGCAGGGAGTGGTCGTAGTACGAACCAGAGTTCGTCGCGGCGGACTTAGGAAGGGCAAGATCCACATGAAGAGGAAGCCCTCCAAGGCCGGTATCAAGAAGATCACGATGGGCAAGTCGATTCAGAGGATAGCCGAGGAGAGGACTGCTAGGAGGTACCCTAACCTAGAGGTCCTCAACTCATACTGGGTCGGCGAAGACGGCAAGAACAAGTTCTACGAGGTCATCATGATCGACCCCGAGCATCCCGCAATCAAGTCCGACAAGGACATGGGATGGGTCTCAAGCGGCTCGAGCCACCGAGGACGAGCATTCAGAGGCAAGACAGGAGCCGGCAAGAGAGGACGCGGACTACTGAACAAGGGCAAGGGGGCAGAGAAGCTCCGCCCAAGCCTGAAGGCGAACAAGAACCGCGGAAAGTAACCGGCCAATCCGTCAGATTGATGCCGAATGATGAACGGCATCCCGCTATGGCGGACCGTCACGCATCGGAAATCAGGGGTTTACCGGTCATCATCCCCGACGGACGTCTCCTCGGCACGGTTCATGATACGGTGATTGACGTGAACAACTGGTCATGCACTCACATATTCGTTTCAGACCCGCCCGACGCACTGGTAGAGGGTCGCACGCATGTCGCCGTCCCATGGACATGGGTGAGGTCGGTGGGGGACGTGGTGCTATTGCGTTGGTTCCCACAGACGCCCATCCCCCGGAATCTCTAGACTCAACGTTGAACTTTCTTGCGATATCGTTCAAAAGGGGAGGGTGAACCGGAATCCGATGCGTTGGGTGAGCGTGTTTGTCATCGCTTCACTGCTGACCACCGTGGTTTCAGTCGAGGCAGCCTCGACAAAGGGAGTGATTTCTTGCACCAACTCCAATCTTGACTCACTCCCGGAGAACTGGACCATAATGGATCAAGAGTGCATCCGAGTGGATCTAGGGATCCACGAACCCGGGACAAACCTGGCCTTCGAAATCTCCTCCGGCCAGGAGATTGACATACTCTTGTTCCCATCAAACACCGTTTCAGTTTACCAGAACGAGCAGGCCTACCGGCTAGACTCCGTATGGATGGCCGAATCAGTATTCGAGTCGTTCAGCGGAAATGGCGAGTGGCACTGGCAGACCCCTAGTGACAGGGGGGCAACACGGTGGTATCTCGTGATGGACAACCTTGCCCATCCCCAGGACTCGGGAGAAGGTGACCAGGGGGGGCTCCCAGTAAAGATCGAACTAGACGCCGGCGTAATCCAGCCAGAGAAGTTCACTCTAGCCGACTCCATCCACCGGGTCGGTCCGGGGGACTATTCGGTCGCTCACGGGCCATTCATGGTGGACGAGGGGACATTCGTGGAGATCCACGCAAGGACAATGGCCGGCTCGCCCGACATCTTCGTAATGACCGAGAACGCCTTCTCTTTCTACTCTCCAGACACGAATTGGTCTTCTTCCCTCAGGATTACTTCGGCTGATATGCTATTGGTTTCCGACGAGAGATACCTCCCATGGGAGGCGACTGACATAGAAGGGGAGAATCTGTACATTGTCGTGGACAACCGCCAGGGCCCAGGAGGAGGCGGCGCAGGCACCTCCAACGCCGCAGTAACCGTAACCGTGACCCTAACCCCAGTGGTCGCACCATCCATCTCCAGCCAATCAGACCTCGACTCGGTGGATGTTGGCGTGCTAGTGAACCTCTCCGCGTCAACGACTCCAAACAAATCCAGCCAGATACCCGAATCTGGCTTTTCGTGGGACATCGATGGCGACGGAGTTAGAGATGGGAGCGGCCCGACTCTTGAGCATCTCTGGGAGGAGCCTGGAAACTACACTGTACGGCTTTCCGCAACGTCGTTAGACTCCAGGAGTGCCAGTGTGTCCCGATCAGTAAGGGTGGTCGACATGTCCCCCCCCTCAGTTTCCCTGGGGGTGTCTGGTGAGATCACCAAGGGGTTTGGGGAACAGGTCTCGATCAGCGCATCTTTCACAGACAACTGGGGCGTGGAGAGCCTCGATTGGATGGTTGATGGCCAGATTATTCTCTCAAACTACTCCATCACCGAACAATATTCCACACTGGTCTTGCAGGTCTCGGAAGAATTCTCGCCCGGCACGCACGTGATTTCCCTGGCTGTCCGGGATAAGTCTGGACTAACCACACAGAAGGAGGCAATTGTGAATTTCATAGATGTCACAGCGCCCGAGATTTCACAGTACGAAACTCAGATAGAGGTGAACTACGGGGACCCAACAATTCTGCAAATCTTCGCACAAGACAACCAATCCGAAGGTCTGGAATACACATGGACAATCGGGCAAGGGACAGAAAACGAGATCCAGTTCAGCGGCCCCCTAGTAATCCATGAATTCAGCACTGAGGGTCCTAACGATGTGGTATGCAGAATAGAGAATGACGCAGGCCTGACCTCGTATGCGGAAATTCTGGTTATCGTCAAGCAGAGCGAATCCAGCAATGGCCTAACTTGGCAAGCGATAGCAGCCATTGCTGTGACCCTACTAACCATCATCGCAGGTGCTGCTTTCTTCTTGTACAATTCAGCAGTAAATCGCAGGATGTTAGAACTTCCAGAAGTTGAAAATGAACAAGAGGAGGAAGCACCCCAGCAACCACCTTCTCCGCAAATGCAGGCACAGATGTGGGGGAGGGGCGAGCAATCCCAATTCCAACCGCCCAGAGAGGAAATGCAAGTCCCGCAAGACGCAGATGCCATGTTCGATTTGCTGGATAAAATCCCATCAGCACAGGAGGAAACAAGAATCCCGACCGAATTGGGGGCCGATCTTCTTGGGGACCTCCAACCAACCTCGGAGGAGGCCGATCCAGAGCCTTCCACGGGAACTACGATTAGGTGCAATTGCAGCAAATGCTCCAAGGCATTCGAGATAACGCTCCCCGCAGGCCTCGATGCAGCTTACACAAACTGCCCCCACTGTGGCTCCGAAGAGATGGTCGGTACCGAATCCGTCTGAAACCGTGATATTCGGAGTAACAAGGAGGGCAATACCCTATAGCGCACCTCTAAGAGGTGCGTCCTAGAATGGACCGAGAACCGCATTCGGAAAGAAACCCCCCGGGCTCGGCAAAGGTCACTCTCATACTGGCAGTCATATTCGTCTCTCCATTGCTTTTGCCATTCTCGAGTGTGAGTGGGGAGCCGAGATTCGAATCCAGTGACTTCGGAGTTCTCGAGGAACTCAGTGACATGCTCGACGAGAGGAAGTCATTCCTGGGTTCGAACTCAGTCTCACCCCTGGCAGACTCAAGGATAGACGCGGTTCGGGACTCAGTCACTACCGCTGAACCAAATAGTCCAATTTCGGACGTAGGTCCTTCCATAGATGGACTATCGATGGTAAGCACCTCGCCACCGGCCCCACAACATCCGGCTCCCTACGACCTGCTGCTAACCGGGGGCAACAACCCCGGAATGGTCGATAACATCTGGCAGACCCTTTTCAACATCACAGACTACGTCATCTGGACACAGCACATAGACGACAACGGGACGATTACCGAGCAGTATCAGGTAGTCTCATTCAGCGCCTCACTGTTATCAATCATCAACACGAACACAGAGGCCCTCCTGCATTCGGTCGACGTCGATGGCGATGGCGACGACGACATCCAGGTCGGATTGACCGTGGACGTGGACTTCATCGGAGGCTGGGGGATAGAGGATGGATCCCTCTGGATTGAGCCCGGAATCCAATTCACGGTAAGGGACGTCGGGAACAGCGCCTCGGATACAGACTGGGATAACTTGACCTCGCTTCACGTGTCCCTGATCAAGGCATTCTCATACTCGGATTCCGGGTCACTCCTGAATCTCGGGGGTGGCGAGAGCTATGTTTGGGTCATCGACTCTAGGTTCACAACACCCCCAAATGACTTCAAGTTCGAAGTGGGAATAGAGAAGCTGTACTTCGATATAGCCGGAACCGGTCAGGAATTCGCCGCGTCCATCCTTGCTGCCATCACCGACCCATTCGGCCTAACCGACCCCCCAGATGAGTCAGGAATCACATTCGCGTCCATAGCCGCGCCATACTCTCTGAGATTCGACAACGGCGGCCAGGACGAATGCTCCGAGTCCTATGAGACATCAGAACTGTACACGAGAAGCTCTCTAGAGATCTCATGCGGAGTTTCAGCCGGATTTGGTTACATACACTATTCCCCCCCAAAGGACAACTCTGACAGAGACATGTGGGAACTCGCATACATCGAAGCGAGATTCCACCCGCATGGCGAGTCAAAGCGCCTACCCAGCTCCGCGGAACTGATCGTAAGGACGGACAGCATCCTGCCCTCAGCAGGAGGCCTAACAGGCGAGAAGAGCCTCACGACCCTGGAGTACTGGGCGGACAGGAGGTCGGACTTGCACATCCACTTCCACGAGGACCGCTCCGACATGCCCGAGTCCGAGTCAGATGGATCGTTCGGCAACACCACGGACTCACTCGGATGGTTCAGAGGAATGCCTGCAGGGTCTCTATCGCAGGGGGAGATAGAGAGGGCATTCCGGATGCTGGGGTCCGCGGATCAGCCGGAACTCCCCGGTGACATCCCGGATAGGCTCGGACTCATCATCGGCATCAAGAACTTCACCAGGGATAACAGCCAGAACGTGGATGACCCCACTCTGCCGGTGAATCCAGCAGATCCACCGGAAAGCCTGATTGTCGTCAGGGCAGCTCAGCCGATCCAATCGCTGGAATACACATCATGGTTCTCCAGAGGGGGTGCCAGCGAGGATCACAGGCGCATCCACATCTTCGCAGACTCAATTCCATCGGCAGTTGCAGTTTACGGGTCATTCGGGCTCGGGGGGTCACCTGAATCCAGCAACTCCCTCGACTCGGGGGACAATCTTGACTTCATCTCGAAGATAATCGACTCCGTCCTCCTCAACTTGGTCGATGTTTTCCTCGACGTGGGTAGCATCCTGAACGAAGTACCATCCACGGTCGTCGAGCTGATTAGCGGAAGCGTCGACGCAGGAAGTATATCTGGAAGGGAGATCCACCTTCTGATGACGGACAATTGGCTATCCTCGAGAAGCGCACTTCCGCTCTCCGAACTTTCCATGCAGATCGGCTCCTCTGATCATCCGACGTCTTCTGGGAACCACGTGATACTGTCCCTGGACCGCGGGCTGGGGATGATCCAAACCGACTTCGGGCCCAAGGAACCACTCGTCCCAGTAGCGGCCAGCGTGAACTTCTCCGGACTGCAAGCCTTCTCCCTAGTCGATGACAACTCAACAGGGACCCAGGAACTCGCTCTGCAGACAGTTTCGAACGAGGACATCAGACTGTCATACATCAGCCACCAGACATCATCCCTGGATGATCCAGAATACCAGTCGGCGTGGCTATCGGATGTCCCCAACAACATAACGATCTCAGTTTCCTCCGGCGGTGTCGATTACTCCGCTTCCTCCGAGATCGGCTCGATATTGTACACAGGTTACGACGGCTCTCATCGCCAGGCAGTCCGTGTATCCGGGTTCCCCAGCTCATTCTCAACAACTTCAGGGTCGGTAATTTCTTGGTCATCAGACTCAGCAATCGATATGATCGAGGCCCAGATAAGTGACTCATCAGCGCCACTGTCAATGGAAGGGGACCATTTCCTATTCCACCACGACCCCTCGAGCAACACCTCCTCCCTTTCTGCCACAGTATCCGGCGTAAGTGAGGTAGGATGGATCCCCCCACTCGAAGAGGGCGCTTCCGGTAGTGCTGGAATTGGGACCGCCTTCGCCACCATAGAGGGCAGGAATGCAATGCGGATCAACATAGGCAATGCCCCCTCCAGCGATAGTCTTCCATTGAACGTTCTAGCCGAGATAGACCCCCTCCCATCCAGCCTGTCTGTAGAGATACCCACCGGATCAGACTCCGGCCCCTCCCTCGAGATCCCCGAACTAGACTCTTCAGAGGGGATGACGGGAGTCGCATTCTTCATCGGCGGATTCTCAGATCTAGGGCGATCAGTAAACGGGGTCCTTTCCGGCATAACCACGGACATCTCCACAGGGTCTAGCACCGGTGAGGGGAACTTCTCATTCTCTCTTGGGCTCGAGGCCGACTCAGTCTTCGACCTGGTCGTCGAGTCCAGCATGGGCGCAGACTCCATGGACGAGCCCGAGTGGGTCCATGGGATAGTCCTGAACTCTGCCCCAAGCGGCATTTCAGATGGCTTCTACCTCAAGACGTGGATTCCAAACCTGCCAGCACTGGTAGACATCTCAGCATCCAGGACGATGATTCCTAACGGCGAGGTTTGGGCCGTGACAATTGGAATGGATGGGTGGGAGCCATTCAACCCGGAGTTCGTCATTTCCTCCAAGGGAGTCAACGGGCAGGACATCTTCCTCACGATAGACGGTCTCGATGTCGGCGAGCCGACATCCCTACTGGTTGACTCGGTCTTCCGAACAGAGACGATAGGGGGCATAACCGAGACGTCCACTTCGACCCTCTACTCGATGTCAAACAGACTCGAGTGGTTCCATGCACTGTTGATCGACCGGCAGTCTGGGAGCAGGACGGAGATGATGGTGCAAGACATCCCCGAGTCAGTCGAGATTCAAGCAAGCCTAGGAAACGCCATCTCGATGGATGTTACAGTGCCAGATCAGTTCCGGAGGGGGGACCTCGGAGTGGGTTCGATAATGATTCAGCAGATGCAGTGGATGGAAGGCTCGTGGTGGCCGGCTACCATGTTCTTGACTCAGATCCCAGGCTCTATGAATCTAACAACGGAGCCAGACCTGAACTTCGACATCACCAGGAACCTCGCATTCCAAGGAATGCCCATCCTTGACTTCTCGGCATCCAGCGAGGGGATGTCCCTCTACATTGAAGCCCGAGGGAGGGCGATAAACAGCAAGGGTGACATCGTGCTAATGGCCGAGGGCCTCGCAGACCGACTATCCATTAAGCCAACAAGCTCCTACGGACTGAACATCAGATCGAGTGGCGATGGAGTCGATAGACTGTACTTTAGGGCGACCGATATACCGACCCTCCCCCCAGTGGTCCTCGAACAGATGGAGGCCCTTGGAGAGAATCTCAAGAGTGCGAACATCGAGATTCACGAGTTCGGAAGAGTGACGGTGATGATTCCCGGATACCAGTTGATCGAGGTTTCCGACGTCCAAGGCGGCAGGATAATCATCTCGGCTAGAGCTACCGCAGAGGTCAATGGCATCGACGTCGACCTCAGAGGCGTCATGCTCGACGCCCAAATAACCGGTGGAATTCCATCTGGCACAACTTTGGGCGTCAACGGATTCGCATCAGACCTCTCCCTGCTGAACCTGATTCCCGGTTTCTCAGGATCAACTAGCCACTGGATGGCCCCAGAACCAGTGTCATCGGGAATACTGACTGCCGTCGCCACAATAGGGGGAATGAGATGAGGGGCAGCGGCGGAATTCTCGGACAGGCCTCGGAAACGGACGAGGAAGTAGCCCACGAAATCCTGGGGGTGCTGGAGGACGTAACCGACTCAATAACCCCAAAGCGAGTGGTCTTCGCTTCGATAATGGCCCTATTGATCGTACTGGCTTCGATATTCTCGCTCATCTGGGTGATACCATATGAGAACGTTGACGTCGAAGTGGTATACATGCAGGCAGGTTCTGGACACGTAGTCCTGGTGGAGCTCGACAACAAGGGAAGCAGGGCGATCGATGACGTCAGCCTCACTATCAGGTTCCTAGATTCGGAGAAGTCGGAGATAGACAGGCATGACTTCTACCTCTCGAAACTGCCTGCCCATAGCTCGATTTCCAATACCCCTGCAGATGACCTAGAGCTAGTAGTCCTGGGGCAGTCCGTATGGGAAGAATACTACATCGAGATAGCACTGGAGTACATCGATTACGGCTCTGATCGAGAATACCACACCTGGACACACCCAGTAGGGGAGTGGACCAGGGAGTCTTTCGTAGACCAGACGCCTTTCGAGGTATTCTAATCCAACATGCTTCTAGATTAACGGGTGACCCATAGTATCAAAACGAGGGAAATGGGGGATTTGGACATGGAGAAACAGATTTCCGTCTTCATACTCATATTCCTCCTCTCATCGACTCTCAGCATCCCAAACCAGGGGGCACCGACCACAGGTGCAACTCTGGAAGAGCTGCCCGCCGATGTGACCAGGATCGAGATCTCTCCCGATCCGAATAGTGTCAGAGACCTCGGTACCCCGTACATTTCAGAGGGGGCAGAGGGGGAGCGGGGCCTCTGGGCCGACTCCTCGATAGGGGCATTCACAAGCTCAGGCTTGCTCCTAGACTCAACCATCCCCCCTTCCATGGCCATGGAAAGATCCGATCTGATGATGGTTCTGATCTCCCCGGATACTGGACTATGGGATGCCAGAGTCGGGATTCTCGAAGCAGCAAAAGTTGCTGTGAGGACCACTATCCCGCCCTCTGGCTTCCTTATCCAGGGGGCAATGGAGGAGCTAGAATCGGTATCCGACCTGCCATTCGTGGAAGCGAGCCATCCGGTACCCCTGGCACTAATCGTGGACGATAGACTCTGGGACGCCCAGTCAACAACAGAGGTCGAAGTGATCGGGTGGAAGGACTCCGAACTGAACAGGCTCGACTCCCCCGGGGTCGGGCTCGAAGGATCGGTGGCCAGAGCCTCATCCGACTACCTGGGTTCGGAGTGGTCCCCTGCCGTCGGAATACACTTCGGGAATATCCACCCAGGCGCCGTATCATCCCTGGCGATGAATCCAGAGGTAGCATTCGTAACCCCAGTGCCAGAACTCTCAATCTGGAACAACATGGCTCGTTCTCACATGGGAGCAAACTCGGTCGAGCAGTACTTCTTCACCGGTCTGAATGGGAGTGGCCAGAGGGTCGCGGTCGCGGATACCGGAATAGACCACGACCACGGTGACTTCGGCTCCAGGATAGTCCAGAGGATCGACGTTGCCAACGACGGATCGACCGCTGACGTCAACGACGGCCATGGGACTCACGTCGCCTGCACGGTACTCGGTTCAGGCAGTCGCACCTCAACATACGAGGGAGTGGCCCCCGAAGCCGAACTCTACATGCAGGCAATGGAAGACGACGACTCCGGATCCCTCTCAGGCCCGGGGGTATACTCGCTCCTGAACTCAGCTTACAGCTCCGGCGGTGCTAGAATCCACACAAACAGCTGGGGCAGTTGGAACTCGGGAGGGGACTACTCCACGCAATCGGAGGATGCAGACGATCGCACCTCCACATGGGACCAGTACTGGACCTACGATGGCATGACCGTCCTATTCGCAGCCGGAAACGAGAGGGATGACGGGGTCTCGCCCCCTGGGACAGCGAAGAACGTGATAACCGTCGGTGCCCACGTGAACAGGTACAGCAGCGACGCTGCTGACGAGATGTACTACTGGAGCAGCAGGGGCCCTACGGATGACGGGAGGATCAAGCCCGACATAGTAGCGGCTGGGGACTACGTCAGGTCTTGCAGGGCCCAGGAAGCGGAAGAAGCACCTGACAACCTCAATGACGACTGGTATGTAGAGTACAGTGGAACATCGATGGCCACTCCAGCGGCAGCCGGGGCATCGGCTCTCGTCAGGGAGTATCTGATGGAGATCGCCGAGAGGCCCGAGCCACAAGGCGCTTTGGTGAAGGCGATGCTGATCCTGGGTGCAGAGGACATGGGGGTTCGCAACATTCCGAACAACGACGAGGGATGGGGCAGGATCGACCTGGTGAACACCCTCCTTCCGGGATCCGGTCCAGATAGCGACGTGGGGATCTTCGTAGACGATCGGTCAAGGCTCAAGAGCGGACAAGAGGCCTCCTACAACTTTGACGTCACTCGCTCCGGCGAACCCCTCAAGGTCGTCTTGGCTTGGTCTGACTACCCGGGTTCGACCTTCTCCTCGACCCAGCTCAGGAACGACTTGAACCTGGAGGTAACATCCCCGGATGGGACAGTCACGTACCTCGGCAACGACTTCGCAAACGGACGTTCCACAACGGGCGGGGACAGGGACGACAAGAACAACGTGGAAGTCGTCCTGATAGACTCTGCATCCACCGGGATATGGAACGTCAAGGTCAAGGACTTCTCCCATGGGGGCAGCAGGACGTACCAGCCATTTGCGATAGCAGTCAGGGGGGTCAACGTCAACGACCTGACTCCCGACCCTTCCATACCCCCCGGCTCCTTCGAGATCGACACCCCCATCCCCCAAGTGGGGGAGCCTACTAGATTCTCTGTCTCAGTGGTGAACCAGGGCTCCGGATCCTTCGCAGAGGCATTCGTATCGGCACACATCAACGGGAGGCCCCTTGAGACGAAGTCGATAGGGATGACACCCGGAGAAGAAGTCAGGTTGGAATGGGATTGGACCCCGGAGAGCGAAGACAAGGGAGACGCACAGATCCGGATAGAGGTGGACCCGGGAGACCAGTTGGACGAGCTCTACGAGGACAACAACGTGATCGTCGTACCGATAGTCGTCAGCGCCCCGGGAATCCAAGCCTCCACGGATTCCCCCTGGAAGACCCTCCAGGATGCCTCTGAAACAACCACCAGGTGGGAGATAGCCATGACCAACCTCGCTCTCTTCGACACGAACGCAAGCATCGAGGTAACAAAACCAGTCAGGAAGGTAGACGGCGCCGAGTTCGATTGGTACAAGAGCTTCGACCAGATATACGTGGAGCTGGGGCCAGCCGAGTCTACCACGGTGAACCTGACACTGGTCCATCCCTCGCCCCCGGATCCCGGCACATACTCGATGATCATCACCGCAACAGACGAGGATTTCGACGTCGAATCGCAATTGGAGATATTCTTCGACGTGCCCGTGCTCGCCCAACCCTCAGTCACCCTGCCCTCAGCAGAGATCCAAGTGGACTCTCTAGGGGTTACAAACACGACCCTGGAAATCCACAACTTCGGAAACGGGGCCCAGACGTATGACATAGAAATGTCCTCGCCGGCCGGGTGGAACGTCGGGCTACTAGACCTCGGGCCATTCCAAGGCTCACTACAGGGGTCGACCGGGACCCTCTCAAAGGGCGGTTCGATTACTGCTGGGATAATCATCACGCCACCCGGAGTACTCCTCACATCAGGAACAACGTTCTATGCCGATATCACGGTCAAGTCCAGAGTCAGCTCGGAGACCTGGTCATACCAGATCCCCATGGTGGTGCAACCCAGCGACTCGATCGACTTCACCCCGGATTCGGGCGGAAGCGAGGGAGGGGTTACGGCAGACTCGCTTCATGAGATTTCCATGCAGATTTCCAACCAGGGGAACAGGGAAGTCCGGATGACCCCGATCGAGAGGTCTCTCCCAGGGGGTTGGACAATCCAAGGCGGCCTCGGCGATGTGACGGTCCCGATGGGCTCCTCCGCCCAGTGGTCATTTTCCATTCAAGGCAACGGACTGGCTGCCAGCGGCGTGGTGGAGATCAGGTTCTTGATCGAGGATGGGGCCTTCTTCGACTGGAACACCAGCATCGAGGCAATCTCCGGAGCGGTCCCGGAGGTATCATTCCACGAGGTGGTATTCGTCGAGGGGACCGACATCAACTCATCGAGCAGCCCGCTGGGACTGGGGGCCCACCCTGTTAACTCAGCATTCGACATGGGTTGGACGGTCGCTAATTCCGGGACCTCGATATGGGAACCAGAAGCCTCCCTAGAAATGCCATCGGATGACTGGCTCTCAAGCTGCTCGGTTAACCCACTCCGGATCGGCCCGGGAGAATCTGCCATGGTTTGGTGCTCGATCACGATCCCATTGAGCCAGGAGGCCGGATCAGAGCCAGAGATATCACTGGTTATGTCTGCTGATGGTTTGGAAGTGAGGGAGTCTCTGACACTACAGGTTGACACCGTGAAGGAGGTAGAATGGACCCTGGTCAACTTCGGCGAGGCAATGGAGGACTACCCCACAAACATCTACCTCGAACTACAAAACACCGGCAACATCGCAATTTCCAACAGGATACTGACAGACGGGCCAGATGGCTGGAACATCAGGATAGTAGACGGAATCCTAGTCACGCTCCAACCAGGGGAGGTGAGGTCCGTCCAAGTAGAGGTCACCCCAGACTCGGGCTCAGATGGCACCGTGACAGTGATGCTGTCAAACGCAGAGGACATATCCGGGCAGTCGAGAGAGCTAGATATCCAAGTGTTCGGGTCCTCGGGAGGGGGACCCGGCCCCCTGGTCTACGTTTTGGGAATACTTCTCCTCGTGGTGGTAGCATCGGCCTCAGCAGCATTCGCGTACACCAGGAACGGCGGCGAGATATCATCCCTGATCCGAAGCAAGACCCAATCCTCGGGGGCAAGGAAGGGGCACACTCCATCCGCAAAGCCAGCCGAGCATGGGCACATGGAGGAGCCCCCGGAAGAGACCGCAACAGAGGAAAAACAGGAACTGCAGCGTTTCCCCGACTACCCGGGATGGCTATGGGACCCTTCTGGCGAGGAGTGGGTAGCAGACCCCGAATACGACCACGGCGAACAATAGCCGGGAATAATCGAGAACCCAAACAATCGTGATTATTGGCGCACTAAGTGCCCGAAGCCCTTAGAGGGGCGAATGACTCGGTCAATCGATGAGAAGGCCAGATTCTGCGGTTATTATCGTCGCAATTTTGCTAGCCTCGTTCGTTTCGACCCCCGTGTTCGCGGCCGCTGACCTGGCCCTAAGCGCCAGTCCGACAAACTCAGCCGCTACCACAGAAGACCCGGCCGAGTACGACATCACGGTCATGAACACCGGGGACGAGGACCTCACGGTTACACTTAGCGCCTCGCAAGAGTCAGACTGCAATGGATTTACCTCAAACCTGGATTCCACGGTTGTCTCGGTTGGACAGGGCGAGTCAGAGACCGTCACCCTCACTGTAAGCATCAACGATCAGGCCTCGGGCGACTGCATCACCACAGTGAATGCAAACGGCGTCGCCTCAAACCCGTCAGAAAACGCACAGGCCGACGTCGAGGTCACTACAACCGCAGAAGGAGGGGGGCAATACTCTGTCAAGTTGGACCACAAGTCCCCTGAAAATGGCGCTATCAATTACGATGGCGAGGAAGATGAGGTGGAGTGGACGGTAGACGTCGAGAACACGGGGGAGAACGATGCCACGGTACAGCTCGCAATGTCCTCAAAGTCAGACTGCGACTCAGATGGGCTCGAGGCCTCCGTAGAACCGCAGCAGATGTCACTCAACTCGGGCGACAAGGACACTGCAACCATCACCGTCAACCTCCCCGAGGGCAGCTCAACGGAATCGGGGGACCATTGCTTCATTCTCGATGCCACCGTGTCCAATGACCCAAACCCCGCCGACCAGGCTAACGATAGCATAAACCTGAACCTGAAAATCCCAGAGGTGAAGACTTGCGACTCCTCCCTCCAGAACCCCTCCCACAACCTGGACCCCGGGGAGTCGGCCACCAACATCTTCACACTGACCAACACCGGAAACACCGCTTGGACGGTAAGCGCGTTCGCCACTGCGGAGGGAACCGATGTGAGCGATTGGGTCGACTTTGACACTCCAACAAGCAGGCTGCTATCCGAGCCGGGCGGCTCCCAGGACACGACCTCGTTCGAGTTCGAGATAACCCCCGATGACTCGGTGGAGCCCGGCTCGATGGATGTCTACATCCAAGGGAGGGCTGGAAGCAACGTGGGCTGCGAATCACTCCTAAGGGTAAATCTGGGACAAGTCCACGAAGCCTCACTATCCCTGTCGAGCCCCTCCATCAACAATGTGGACCCGGGGTCGACAGCGTCAACGTCGATGATGATCACAAACACCGGCAACGGTCAGGACAGCTTCTCCATCGGCGCCAAGGACCTCTTGCCAGGATGGCAGGTAGAGATCTCCGAGACATACGTAACGATCAGCGGTAAGCACTGCACATCCTCCTCGAACTGCGACAGGAAGAGCGTGCAATTGCAGATCACCGCTCCAGCGAACGCCAAGGCCAACGTCGAGTATCCGATCACGATGCGCGTCAGCTGGCAGGGAATCACACTGGACGAAGCGACTGCGACGGTTACTGTCGCTGCAGTCCACGGGGGGAAAATCGACCTCCCCTCCGACTCCCAAACCGGCAGGTTCGGACAATGGGTCTCCTTCCCCCTGGAACTGTCAAACACTGGAAACATCCAGGACAGCTTCGCCCTCTCGTCCTGCGATCCAAACATCCAAGATTCGTGCGAGGAGACGAAGTGGGATTCGAGGTTCAAGGATAGCCAGGGGAACGAGATCTCCCAGCTGACAGTAGACTCCGAGGGGGAGTCGGCGATCTCCTTCGAGGTCCTTGTTTCGGACAACATCAACAACAACTCCGAGTCTTTCGACGTCAGGGTGGGCATTGTCGGGACCAACATTATGTTGTCAAAGTCCCTAACCGTCACCGTATCGAACTTCAACTACAGCATGGCAGTGGCATTCGAGAGCCCAGGGGAAGACCCGTCGCTGATGCAATTCTCACTACCCCCGGGCGGCACTTCCTCGCTTTCCTTCCAAGTCACTAACACGGGGGACGGCGGTTCCGATGTAGTAGTCATCGACGTCTCGGGGATGGACTCATCAGTCCAGAGGACAATCAGCTCCAATGGTCAGGTCCTGGAAGGGGACGAGGTAACGGTCCCATCAGAAGGACAGGCAACGATAACGATCGACTTCGATGTCATGGAAGTGGAAAGCGGGACCTCCGGGTTGATTAGGGTCTCCGTTACCTCGAAGAAGAACACCGGGCAAACCCCATCATACGTGGACCTGGTCGTCGACATACGATCAATTCACGACCTGCAGGTTGATATCGAAGGCAGCCAGAAGAAGGAGACCTCCTATCCAGAGAACGCCGAGTTCACGCTATTCGTAACCAACCATGGGAACATCGAGGAGAAGGTCGAGGTGTTAACAAGCGACTCACTCAGGGGTTGGGCGGTGGATGTGATAGGGGACGATTTCAGGCTCCAGCCCGGCAAGACCCGAGAAGTAACGGTCAGGGTCACCCCACCAAGCGAACTGATCGCCGATGACGAGTACTCATTCACCGTGATAGTGCAGCCGAAGGACATGCCAGTCGCTGGAGAGCCAATAGACCTGACCGTCGAGTCAAAGGTACGTACCGGGGCGCTTTCCGGAGATACACAGACGGCCATCGCAATGGCCATAATACTAGTCGGCTCGATAGCCGTGGCATACCTATTCATGAGGGTCCGATCCGAGAATCGAATGCTGTCAGACTCAATATACTTGGAACGCGACGACTGACAGTTCCCAGGCCTCCTCTCGGATACTCTTATGTCCGTATTTTTCGTGGCCACGTTCGACGGTCCCTACGGGACCGAGGGTGATGCCATGAGTACTGTAGCGGAGATGTACCTTCCAGTGGCCGTCATGACCATAGTTGGAATCGGATTTCCGGTCGGCAGTTTCATCGCCACCCGCTTCCTCAGGCCAACCCCGAAGGGCTCCGATTCCAACAAGACGCGATCACTCCTCCTGCCGGGCTATGAGACCGATCACAGCCTCTACATCCGGAGGGACTCTACTTACGAGTGCGGTTCTGACCCCCTGGGGGATGCAGACATCAACTTCCACTTCCAGTACTACTGGTACGCCATAGTCTTCCTGGTGTTCGACATCGCATTCATGTTCCTGGCCTTCGGAGGGGTAATGGCGATCCAGAAGGGAAGCGGGGCCCTTCCTGACGATGGTGCGATAATTAGCGCCCTGCTGACGATGACCGTCTTCATCCTGCTAATGGGCTTGGGGGTCTGGCACGTCTTCCGAAAGAGGGGCAGGATATACATCTGAGTGATATTATGGACAACGACGGACAGAACTACTCGGTTTTCAACAGCAGAATGCTAGTGGACACAGTCGGTGACATCACCGACGAGGCCCTGAAGGCAAGCAAGATCAAGGATGTGATCGGGGTCCTTGTGGGCAGGGTCTTCAACTGGAGCCAGAGGAAGTCGCTATTCCCCCTTCACCTCGGGATCAAGTGCTGCGCTCTAGAGATGGCAGCAGCAGGTGCAAGCAGGTTCGATGCCGAGCGGTTCGGAGTTTTCTTCAGATCCAGCCCAAGGCAGTGCGACGTCCTCCTGGTGAATGGCCCAATCAGCAAGAAGTTCGCCGACCCAATAGTCAGGCTTTGGGAGCAGATGCCAGAGCCGAAGTGGTGCATCGCGATGGGCGAGTGCGCCATTTCCGGAGGCCCATACTTCCAGTCATACAACATCCTAGAGGGCGTTGACACGATTATCCCTGTTGATGTTTACATCCCCGGATGCCCGCCACGCCCAGAGGCCCTAATCGACGGGTTCGACAAGCTCCGCCAGAAGATTATCCGAATCGGAGCCGTCCCCGACGACGCCGCCCCGGAATCAAACAACCCGATCATCATTGGAGACGCCTAGGGAGGAATCGAAATGGGCAAGGTCGTCTCAACATCCAGCCAGAAGTCCGCTGCCGAGGCAATGGCATCAGCGCTGTCTTCCATGGAGGGGGTCGATGCAGAGGTGTCAGAGAGGAAAAGTGGAACAAGCCCCCGAAACATAGTCTCAGTCGACTGCTCTGTCGAGAGCTGGCGCATTCTGGCAGAATGCCTGAGGGTCGAGCACGACGTAGACTACTGTTCCATGATCACTGGGATCCACTGGCCAGAGGGCTCGCCTGACAAGAACTGGGAGGTAATCTACCACTTCATGAGGATGGGCGTAACAGACCCGCCAGTGATAGACGGGATGGTCCAACCCATAGTCAAGGACCCGACCACGCTGGAAGGGAAGGAAGTCCCCCTGGAAATAGAAGTCAGAGTTGCTATCCCCGAATCAAGAGACCCCAAGGTGGCATCGGTACAGGACATCTGGGTCGGGGCGGACTGGAACGAGAAGGAGACATGGGACCTAGTTGGGATAGACTTCGAGGGCCACGTTGGGATGCGCAGGGTCCTCCAGCCCCACGAGACTCCCGTGGGATTCCACCCGCTTCAGAAGCAGCACAAGCTTCGGTATCACGACTTCGAGGAGATGTACGACGACGCTCAAGGATTCCTGAGGAAGCCATCTGACGCTGGGAAAATAAAGTGAGGTGATAGAATGGCAGAAATGTGGATTTCAATGGGCCCACAGCACCCAATGACCCATGGCCTGTGGACGCTCAAGGTGAAGGTGGACGGCGAGACCGTCGTCGACACAGAACCCGACCTGGGTTACATCCACCGGGGCGTCGAGAAGATCTGCGAGTCCCGGGACTTCACCCAGATTACCACCTACTGCGACAGGCTTTGCTATGCCAGCGCAAACACATGGTCGCACTCATACATCTACGCTGTGGAGGACCTCCTCGAGGTAGAGGTCCCTGAGAGGGCAGAGTACATCCGCCTGATAGCAGTCGAGCTGCAGAGGATCGCATCCCACCTAATGTGGCTGGGGGCATATGGGCCCGACATCGGGAACCTCTCCGTGATGGTCTGGTGCCTAAGGGAGAGGGAGATGATGATGGATCTCCTCCAGGAGCTCGGCGGGTCCAGGATGCACTACAACTTCCCCAGGGTCGGGGGCGTGAAGAGGGACCTGCCACACGGCTTCGCTCAGAGGGCCAGGGCGAAGGTCAGCCTGTTCCTGGACAGGATCCAGGAGTACGAGGCACTGTTCGACGAGAGCACGATTTTCCTAATCAGGACCCAGGGCGTCGGATACTCGAAGGCCGAGGAGATGGTCAATCACGGAGTCACCGGGCCCAACCTGAGGGCAGGGGGCGTGAACTACGACATCAGAACAGCACACCCCTACTCGGTCTACAGCGAGCTGGACTGGGAACCACCAGTCGAGAGGCCATCGATCAAGGGTGCCGACTGCTATGACAGGTACAGGATCCGCGTCGAGGAAATGAGGGTGAGTGCCATGATGGTCCTGGAGGCCCTGGACAAGATCCCACGTGGGGCCGACACCTACCACGAGCCGGGTGACCCGGCCATCTTGGCGAAGGCCCCCAGCAGGGCCCCCGAGGGGACGTCAGGATCACATCACTTCGAGGACAGCCGAGGCGAGTCGATGTTCTACCTAGCAGGTGGCGGCGAGGGGAGGGGCAAGATGCCATACAGGGCCTCGATCCGCTCTCCGATGTTCATTACCATCCCATACGCATCCAAGTGCATGATCGGATACAAGGTCGCTGACATCCCAGCGATAATGGGATCATTCGACCCATGCATAGGGGAGACGGATAGGTGAGATGATGGCTACGGGAGACTGGTTGGACCTCAGGGGCTGGGTCGAGGGCCTAGTCGGGTGGTCAATGGACAACGTCCACGACACACTCCCATCGAAGGACCTCGACCTCACAGTGACAATCTCACTCCCCAAGGGGATCTGGCCGGAGGACATCGTGCTGGGCAGGGCGGTGAACCTGCAGGACGGGTTCGCCGGGATGCAACCCGCTCTGGAAGGCCTGTTCTCGGCCACGATGATTTGCACAGTGGTCTTCACAACGATGATGCTCACAATGCTCCCGATCCCATACATCGAGAGGAAGTTCATCGGGCGACTGATGGACAGGCTAGGGGCCACGACTACACTTCGGAGCCTCTGGATAGGCGAGAGCGGCGTCACTGCTGGAGAGTGGTGGAACCAACTTCCATTCGGGATGGGCGCCCCGATAGGGTGGCTGAACAAGACGCTGAACTCGATATGGGGCAACGACCACGAGTTGGATGCCGTGTCAAGGGTCAACAACAGGGGGTACCACGGCTACTGGTTCCTACTGCCCGGATTCTTCCAGGCCTTCGCCGACTTCACCAAATTCGCAGGAAAGGAACACATAGTCCCGAAGGATGCTGACAGGCCCGTCTACGAGGTCGCTCCAGTGATCATCATCTCCACCACAGTGCTCGTGTTCGCGTTCGTCCCATTCGGCCCTCACTTCTACGTCTCTAGCCCCGAACTATCCGTGGTCTTCATGATGGCAATCTTCGGGGTGGCACCCCTAGGGGTCTTCTTCGCAGGTTGGGCATCCAACAACAAGTACACGCTGATCGGGGGGATGAGATCAGCCGCCCAACTAACCGCCTACGAGATTCCACTCCTGATCACCGTCCTCGGGGTCTGCGTCATCAGCGGCTCATTCAACGTGATAGAGATCGTTGACTTCCAAGCAGAGGAGTCCAACGTTTGGAACCTGTTCATGCTGCCCCTAGGTGCAGCCCTGTTCCTGATCACCATGATCGCCGAGGTGGAAAGAATCCCCTTCGACATGCCTGAAGCAGAGGCCGAGCTTGTAGAGGGATGGTGGACCGAGTATGGCGGAATGAGGTGGGGGCTGATGTTCGCGGCCGAGTACCAACGATGCTACGCAGCATGCCTCCTCTTCGCGCTGTTCTTCCTCGGGGGCTGGGAGGCCCCATTCCAAGGCACAATGGAATCGCTCCCCGTCATAGGAGGAGGACTCGAGTTCCTCCTGGCACTTATCCCGGGAATCGCATGGGTCCTGATCAAGGCATGGGCACTGTTCGCGGTATTCGTATGGATCAGGGCATCCCTGCACAGGGTTAGGACCGACCAGATCCTCGAGTTCGGATGGCAGTGGCTCCTGCCTCTTTCAATAGTTAACCTGGCGATTGCCATGTTCCTGAGGGTGTGGGTCTGGGATGGGGGGTGGGGGATCGTGGCGCCAGTCGTGATGATCCTGTCCGGCGTCCTCGGACTCGTGATCCTAGTCGTCGACGAGGACAAGGAAGCACTAGAGAGCATGAGGAGGCCATACAGCACATACGCAGTCACGAAGGCATACCCGGGCCGGCATCCCGACACCAAGCTAGAGGACCTCCAGAGGCAGTACAAGTCTTACTCCGCGGTGAAGGCAGCGTCCTCGGTCAGCCTATCGGACACGGAGGCGGGATCATGAGCTACCACCCGCACGGCACACCTAGCTTCCGCAACCTGGTCGTCAGGCCGATGTGGATCACCCTGAAGACCGCGCTGAGAACGGTCCCCTTCCTGGGCAAGCTCAAGTTCCTCAAGAACGGATACCACGCTCAGCCCGCTGACATGCTAGACCCAGAGACATCCAGGAGGGTCGGGGACTCTCACCCCAGCTCTGATCAGAAGTTCTCCGCCGACAGGGAGACTAGCCAGCTGATGCCGTTCGTGGAGAGGCCGGTAACGGTCATGTACCCATACGAGAGGCTGGATGACCTCGAGCCATGGCTCTTCGTCCCAGGCAACTACAACGGGAGGATAGGGGTGATCTGGGAGACCTGCACCGCATGCAAGCAGTGCGTCAGGGCATGCCCCAACGACTGCCTTCACATGACCTCGGAAGTCAGGGTCAATGTCTTGGACACCGCAGAGGAGGGTGACGAGTGGCATGGATTCGGCAGCGAGGTAGAGGTAGGCGGACTCGCGGCCATGCCGAGAGAGGACTTCCACGAGATAGAGGAGGAGCACGACCTGGTCAAGGACCACACATCCGCCCCACAGCAGTACGAGTTCGCCGAGGTCATAGACATCTCAGGGGACACGGCCACTGTCAACTGGATGGACGGCTCGGGCCACGAAGAAGTTGCCCTGAGCTCAATCAAGCCTGCTGAGGAGGACATAGTCTCAGGTAGGATCGACCTCGGTAGGTGCATGTTCTGCGGCCTATGCATGGAGGCATGCCCGTTCGAGTCCTTCTTCATGACCAACGAGTACGACGGGATGTCCGGCTTCTCCAGGGAAGACCTCTGGATGGACGCAGGCAGGACCAGGGTACTCCCCTCCGTACACAAGGAGAGGGTGGACATGGAACTCGCCAAGCGAGCCAAGAAGGAGAAGGCCAAGCTGGAGAGGAAGGCAGCAAAGACGGAGGCCTGAAGATGGTCGACTTCGAGACAGTGATCTTCGTCATCGTCTCAGGCGCAGCCATAGTGGGTGCCCTCGGTTGCGTCTTCTCGGCCAGGGTGGCCCACTCACTCCTGTGGCTGATGTTCACATTCTTCGCAGTGGCCGCGGCATTCCTGATGGCGAGTGCGGAGATGCTCGCTGCCATCCAGATACTCGTCTACCTCGGCTCGGTAATGCTGGTGGTCCAATTCGGGGTCATGCTGACCCGTCGAAGGATACAGGACGTCGAGTCACTACCCACGCTGAATGCCATCTCTGCCGTATCCGGCGTGGGCGTATTCGCATTCATACTGGTCCTGCTGAGGGGGATGATGGATCACCCGATGTGGGACTCGGGGCCATCCGAAGCACCCACAACACTTGCCTTCGCAGACGCCATCTTCAACGATTGGACGATGGCCACTGTGATCCTCGGCTCGTTGCTGGCGATGGCGATGATAGGGGCCTCATACCTAGTCAGGGACGAGAGGCTCGTCAACCTCCTATGGGACATGGGGGCAGAGGAATGATCGACCCAAGCTGGATTGCAGCACTCGGAGTCATCCTTTTCGGCATCGGTCTGCTAGGGACCTTCTACCACAAGAACGCAATCGTCGTCCTGATGTGCATCGAACTGATGCTCAACGCGGCTAACCTGAACTTCGTCGCAGCAGCCACTCACTATGGGGATGTGGACGGGTGGGTCTTCACGGCAATCGCCATCGCCATCGCAGCAGCCGAGGTCGCAATCGGGCTCGCCATACTGCTCTCCCTATACAGCACACAGGGGACAATCTCGCTGGACGCAGCGAGGGAGCTCAGCAACTAGGTGATACAATGGGCGGTTCGGGAAACGAGTACAGGCTGCTGATGCCACTCATACCTGCTCTCCTGATAGTCCCGGTTTTGGCTATCGCAGGGGTGGAATCGGTCGATGCCGCGTTCCTAATCGTCCTTGCCCCGTTCATCGCATTCCCGGTCATCCTGATCTCGGGGCAGCTGTACAACGGAAAACCAACCTGGAAGGAGACCCTGAAGGAGGGAGGGGTGATCGGACTTTCCTCCCTGCTAGTGTCGCTTTCCACCGCGGTTTGGATCCTGGTCGACTACATCCGGGGGGCTCGCGTGATCTCCGAGGACGCAGGTGGACGAGTAGCAGCATCATGGATCGACTGGATCTCGTTCGACGTGCTGCACTCCGACTACACAATGAGCTCTGAGCGGATAATCGGCGTAGGGGTCTGGGTCGACTCCGTGACCCTGATGCTACTCTTCGTGGCTACATTCCTGTGCTTCCTGATTTGCTGGTTCAGCCTCGGATACATGAACACAGACCCAATCAACGAGAACCGCAACCATCGCTTCTACGCCGAGTTCGTGCTCTTCGCGATGGGGATGTTCGGAATGGTGCTGGCTGACAACTTCCTCTGGCTCTTCATCTTCTGGGAGATAATGGGACTCTGCTCGTACCTTCTGATAGGATTCTACTTCTGGAAGGAGAGCGCAGCCTACGCCGCGAAGAAGGCATTCCTGACCACTCGCGTGGGCGACGTTTTCCTCATGGTAGGCCTGCTTATCCTCTACGACATCTACGGCTCTCTCGAGTTCTCGGTTATTTTCGACGACCCCTCCATCAACGGCACGGTAGACTCCGACAAGCTGTTCTGGGCCCTGCTGATGCTCTTCATCGGTGCCGTAGGGAAGTCGGCGCAGTTCCCCCTGCACGTTTGGCTTCCCGATGCCATGGAGGGACCTACCCCGGTTTCCGCCCTCATCCACGCTGCCACCATGGTCAACGCTGGGCTGTACCTAGTAGCCAGGATGGTCCCATTCGTGGACGTCGGCCACCACGGCGTCGCTGGTCTGGACGAACTGGGGCTGATCGTGGCCTACATCGGCGGGATTACCGCATTCATGGCAGCGTCTATCGCCTTCGTCCAGAACGACATCAAGAAGGTCCTGGCATACTCCACGATGAGCCAACTGGCATACATCTTCACGGGCCTCGGGGTCTCCCTGTGGTTCTACAACCACGGTAAGGTGGAAGCCGCAACCCTCGTCTTCGGCGGCTCCATGTTCCACCTGTTCAATCACGCCATGGCGAAGGGCATGCTCTTCATGGCCAGCGGCTCGGTCATCCACGAGGTCCATCACGCCCACGACCACCTGCACGAGGGGGGAGATCACGACCACCATGACTTCGACCCCCAGGACATGCGCAACATGGGTGGCCTGGCATCCAAGATGCCAATCACCTCAGCCGCCATGATGATCGGCTCGATGTCGATCATCGGAATCCCCCTGATAGGCGGATTCTGGTCGAAGGAGGCGATAGTGGCAAAGACGTGGAAGGCGTCACTGGACTACGAGCCACTGATGTTCGGCCCCGCGGCCCTCGTCCTCCTGACAGCGGGGATGACGGGCTTCTACATGTCCAGGATGTGGTTCATGACGTTCGCAGGTGAGCCCAAGCACGAAGTCGTGGATCACGTACACGAGTCGACACCTTGGATCAAGGAGCCCCTGGTCATCCTCTCGGTAATCAGCGCCTTGGGTGGATTCGGCCTCTCCGTCTTCGGCATCGTGAAGTGGCTGGCAAAGCCGTACAGCTACGACCTGGGGATACACAAGGGCTCATTCTTCGACCAGGTGGTCTACGAGCTGGAGCACGCCTTCCTGCCCGATGACCCGAACCTACGGATAGTGGGATGGACCACCATATTCCTCTCTCTGGTCATAGGGCCGATCTTCGCTGCCAGGGTGCACGGCGGGTCGCTTCGGGAAGGCGAGAAGTCGGGGCCGCTCGTCTCGTGGCTAGTCTGGCTCTCAGGCAAGTTCGGCTCCCAGGACGCGACTGAAATGTCACAGTCCAGCCTGTCCGAGGCACTCCAAAACAGACTCTACTTCGACCACTACTACGAGCTGGCTCTCTCGAAGACAGTCCTCCCCTTCGCCGCCTTCGCCGCCTGGTTCGACAGGACGGTGATCGATGGCATCATCAAGAAGATCGAGTCCAACTCGGTCCTCGGATCCGTCCAGATCCGCAGGGTCACGACCGGGCGAGCGAGCGACTACATCCTGATGGTGGCGATCGGTGCACTCTCCATCTTCGCGCTCGCATGGGGGGTCAGCGGATGATCCTCAGCATCCTCTCCCTCCTCCCGATAGCGGTCGGGCTCTTGCTGATGGCACTTCCCCACATCCTGCCAGACGAACTATCCTCGCAGGTATCCGGGTTCGCTAGGAACATCTGCATGGGGGTCGCATTGGCCCTGCTGGCGATCTCCACATGGGTCGCGGCTACGTCCCTCAGCGACATCGATTGGATGAACATAGACTTCGGCGGTTACGAGCTGGAGAACACTCCGTTCGAGATCATACCCCAGATAGGCGTCTCGTGGCACGTTGGCGCGGATGCGCTCTCGCTCCCCATGATATGGCTGACGGCCCTGGTGATCCCCCTCTCCATGCTAGTCGAGTGGGACGCCAAGAAGGGGCAGTACTTCCACCCGCTCCTCCTCGTCATGGAAGGGGCCATGATCGGCGTGTTCGTCTCCCTCGACCTGTTCGTGTTCTACGTTTTCTGGGAGATGACCCTGATACCCATGTTCTTCCTCATTCTCGTCTGGGGCGGCGAGGACAGGCGATACGCGGCGATGAAGTTCTTCATCTACACCTTCACGGCCAGCGTCGTAATGCTGATCGGCATCCTGGTGATGTACTTCAACACGGGGGCGACCATCTCAGAGAGGTCGTTCGACATGATCGCAATGCTCGATAGCGGGGGGCAGATGAGCGAGGGCCTGAGGCACCTGGTCTGGTTCCTCCTGCTGATAGGATTCGCGACCAAGATGCCAAGCGTCCCGGTCCACACATGGCTCCCCGACGCTCACGTGCAGGCACCCACGGCCGGTTCGATGATCCTTGCAGGGGTCATGCTGAAGATGGGGGCCTACGGCTTCCTGAGGGTTGCCGTAACGGCCTTCCCGGCATCCACAGTCGTGTTCACCCCCTTGCTGGTGTTCCTCGGGATGGCCAGCCTGGCATACGGCGCATGGGTATGCATGGGGCAGTCGAACCTCAAGCGCATGGTCGCATACTCGTCCGTGTCCCACATGGGGCTAATCTTCCTCGGAATTGCTACGATGCAGCCACTGGGGATCGCCGGCGCACTATTCATGATGTTCGCCCACGGGATCATCAGCCCGCTTCTCTTCGCCGTCGCAGGGGCGTTCAAGCACCACTACCACACCCTCGAGATAGGCTCGATGAGGGGCATCGCCCACCACAGCCCATGGCTCGCGGGTCACATGATGCTCGGGTGGATGGCAAGCCTGGGCCTGCCCATGATGGCAGGCTTCGTCGCGGAGGTCGCGGTCTTGATAGCGTTCTGGATGACATTCGGCTGGCTGGTCCTGCTCCCCGCCCTCACCCTGGTGATCACCGCCGTCTACTACCTGACGTCCATGCAGAGGACGATATTCGAGTCCAACGACCCCCATCAGGGCATCCTCCCCGACACGCTTCACCACGAGCCCAGGGACATCACATGGCACGAGAACGCCGGCATGACGATTCTCGGGGTGCTTACGGTGCTCTTCGGGGTCCTGCCGTTCTTCTTCTGGGACATGATGTCATACTGGGGCACAGAGGTCATGGTTGAGCTGCTGGCCGATGCAATGCAGTCCGAGGGGGTGAGGCCATGACCTCGGAGCTCGATGGGATGGACCTGCAACTCCTGCTGCCAGAGCTAGTCCTGACCCTGGGGCTGGCCGCGATCATCATCGTACCAAACCTGGGGGACGCCAAGTTCAGGGTCCCACTCACCAGCTTCAGGATCCCGGTATTCATCGGAGGCACCCGATTCCCAGCGACCAGGGACCCGAGGCTCCCCAATTGGATGACCCTGGCAACCCTCCTGGTCGCCCTAGCCGCATCCACGATGGCCTTGCTGGACCCTCCCACATCGGGGCAGTTCGGCAGCGCACTCGAGGTCGACCAGTTCAGCTCCCTGCTCACGAACCTCTTCATCTGCGTGCTGATACTATGCGCGGTATCCGCGACCCAGAGGCTCCCCTCCGACCCCGATGCCCCCGCTCCATCTGAAGGGGACGACGAGGAAACCGAGAGCAGCAAGACCGCAGCCCTCTACGACAACCGCAGGCAGGCCGACTTCCACATCCTCCTGCTGACGCTGGGCCTCGGCATGTCGCTGATGGCCAAGTCGACCCACCTGTTCATGCTCTTCGTGTGCCTCGAGCTGGCATCGCTCTCGTCCTACGTCCTAGTCGGCTTCCACAAGGAGTCCAAGCAGGGAGGGGAAGCGGGGACGAAGTACTTCATAGTGGGATCCGTTGCATCCGCAGTCGGAATATACGGGATGTCCCTGCTGTACCTGTGGAACGGGGACCTCAGCGTCTCCGGTCTCTCCCAGTCCTGGCAGTCCATGGATGGGCTGGACCCACTGGCAGCGGCAGGAGTCGGGATGATGCTGGTCGCATTCGGCTTCAAGGTCGGAGCAGCCCCATTCCACCTCGCCATACCGGATGCGTACTCGGGAACCTCGTCCATGGTCGCAGGGGTTCTCGCCACCGCATCGAAGGCGATGGGCTTCGTCGCCCTGTTCAGGCTCCTCCTGACCATTGCGATGCCTGCCTCGGGAGCCGCGTTCTGGTACGGCACGCTGGCCGTTATCTCGGTCATCACGATGACGTGGGGGAACCTAGCGGCGCTCTCCAGCGACAACCCGAAGCGCATCTTCGCGTACTCGAGCGTAGCCCATGCCGGATACATGCTCGCAGCCGTGGCAGCAATCGGCTCCGGCATCGCGGACCCTTCGGCCCAGGAGCTGATAGTGATGGCCGTGATATTCCACCTATGCGTCCTCGTACTGTTCAAGATGGGCCCATTCATGATACTCTCCTCAATAGAGAGGGAGGGATCCAGCCACAGGGTCTCGGGCCTCAACGGACTCGCTAGCAGGGACCCCCTGCTCGCTGCTTCGATGTTCGTGTTCATGCTCTCGCTGGCAGGGGTCCCGCCATTCTCCGGGTTCCTCTCCAAGCTGCTGATGATCAACGGCATAGTGTCCGTGTCCGCCGGAACCGGGGGGGCATCGACAATCCTGTCATGGGCCACGAGCGTCAGTCCAGTATTCTGGCTCGCAGTGGCAGTCGTGCTAAACAGCGCCCTCTCGATGTTCTACTACCTCAGGATGGGGATGGTGATGTTCTTCGAGCCGAACGAGGGTAGCGCAGACCCCCCATGCAACCCAGTCGTCCGTGCGATCATCGTCTCAATGGCACTGCTCTCGCTGGCATTCGGCATCGGCCCTCCGAGCGAGTGGCTGCTGGGCCTGGCAGAGGACGCTGCAACCGCCCTCCTGTCCTGATGGCAGGCTCAACTTCACATAGGTGCCCCATGACCGGGGCACGATGGCCCGTAGGGAGGAGTCGGTGGACACTGAGCTGCTAGCTCAGATGGAATCGGGCGGGGACAGGATACGCGTGCCCCTCCCGAATCGGAAGGTGAACGAGATGTTCGCGATCGCCGACAACATCCTCGGAGGGCGCAGGGTGCGATCGATCTGCGAGGACGGCGAGTCCAGGCTCGCTAGGATACCGGGCAAGATGCGTCGCCGCCAGTGGGTCAGGGAGGGCGACCTCATAGTGATTCAGCCCTGGGAGTTCCAGGACGAGAAGGCAAACGTCTGCATGCGCTACACCAAGACCCAGTCACTCTACCTGTCGAGGAAGGGGGTCCTCCCGGAGATAGTCGACCTCTTCGGAATGGCCATCGAGGAGCCCCGGAATGCCGAGGAAGTAGACGAACCCCAGGAATCGGAGGAGCCCGGTATCGAGGAGACAGAAGCCGAGGAGACAGAAGCCGAGGAGAAAGAGGCCCCGCCAGAGCCAGCCGTGGACGATGACGACATCGACTCATTCTTCGGGTGAGAAAATGCCCTCGGACGAGGATTGGGAGGAGCTCGACCCAGACATCATGATGAGGTCCGAGAGGAAGCACGAGTGGATCTCAGAGCCCAAGTACAAGCGGATGTTCGACGACATCGAGCACGCCCTGCAGGGGGTCATGGGCAGGGGGCCCTTCGAGTGGGTGGACAGGAGGGTCTTCGACCAGGTGTTCGACCGCTCCACCCTCCTGGCCCTGCACAAGCTGATGGAGAAGGGCGAGATAGAGACGATCGACCACCCGATAGCGAGGGGCAAGGAGGCGCACGTGTTCCGGGCGACCTCGGCGACCGGCCCCCTCGCGGTGAAGATATTCCACACCACCAACGCCGTGTTCAAGGGCCTCACGAGGTACATCGACGGCGACCCCAGGTTCTCGGGGCTATCCCGCAGGCACAGGGAGCTGGTCAACATCTGGGTCAGGAAGGAGTTCAGGAACCTGAAGAGGATGAGGAAGAGCGGGCTGCGCGTGCCTGAGCCCCTGCTCAACCAGAAGAACGTCCTTGTCATGGAGTTCGTGGGGGACGAGGAGGCCCCCAGCCCGAGACTGAAGGACATCGAGGTCGAGGACCCCGCGCAGGTCTTCGAGGAGCTGCTAGGGATAATGACGGTTATATGGCAGTCCTGCGACCTCGTGCACGCGGACTTCAGCGAGTACAACATACTCTCCAAGGACGGCGAACTCTGGGTCATAGACGCCGGACAGGCGGTCACCACGAGGCACCCCAGCGCGAAGGAGTTCCTCGTCAGGGACGTGACGAGGCTCACCGAGTGGGCCCGCCGGAAGGGGCACGACGCCGAGGTGGCAGACAGCCTTGTCAGGGTGCTCGACGGCCCCCTGCCGGAACTCTAGCCAGACTACACGGGTTAAAGCGTGGGCTCCGGCAGCAAATCGCATGGAGCACCTCAGCAGGGTACCCAAGAACAGGATAGCCGTGCTCATCGGCAAGTCCGGCAAGACGAGGAAGATGATCGAGGAGGCCTGCGGCGGCTCGCTCACGATAGACTCCCAGTCCGGGGACGTCTCGATAGCGTGGGACGGGGAGTCCGACCCGATCAAGAGGATGAAGGTCCCCGACGTGATCTCCGCCATAGGCAGGGGCTTCTCACCGGAGCGCGCGGTCCGGCTCCTGGAGGACGACTTCTTCCTGAGGCTGTACGACATCAGGGAGTGGGTGGGCAGGCAGCCCAACCAGACCCGCAGGATGAGGAGCAGGCTGATCGGGACCAACGGCAGGATAAGGACGCTCATCGAGGAGCACACCGGGTGCGAGATCTCGATCTACGGGTCCACCGTGGCAGTGATGGGGGCCGACGAGGGCCTCGCGCTCGCCGCGCCCGCGATAGAGGGGATACTGGGTGGGTCCGAGCACGGCACCGTGCTCTTCGGGCTCGAGCAGGACAGGAAGAGGCAGAGGCTCCGCTCGAAGAACCTCGAGACCTACGCGGACAGGAGCTCGAGCGCCCCGGAGTCGTTCGAGTCGATGGTCCCGGGTTTCTCCGAGGCACGAGAGAGGATGGCTGTCGACTTCGAAGAGGAGTAAATCACCGTCACGCATAAGGGAGCACGTCCATCCGTAGGGACATGAATAACCCGCTCGACGAGCCTCATCCTTACGAGAAATGGGCAATCAACGCCCTCCTCGCCGTCTTCCTCCTGGTCTTCCTAGGCCTGGGCCTCGAGTGGGCCGGGGTCCAGAACTTTCTATCGGACTCGCTGAACGAGTACTTCATCGACCAGATCAGGGGGGAGTCGACCGGCGATTCCGGTTACAACGCCGTCAACACGATGACCTATGCCATCGTCCTGGGGCTGTTCGTAATCGCCCTCTCGGCATGGCTAAGGGGCCTCGGGATAGACCCAACAGACACCTCCATCCTAGCCTTGCTCCCATTCATCACATGGGCAGTTTTCGGCGAGGTCGCTGAGGACGCGGAGATGTTCGGGGCCGGACTCGCCCCGTACTTCGTGAGCCCGGGAATACACTTCCAAGCCGCCTTCTGGGTCGTGATAGCGGGTGCAGCTGGAATCTCACTCGACCGTGCAGAGAGGGAGGGGGTATCCAAGAAGAACGACCTCGAGACCCTGGCTTCAGGACTGATACTGATCCAGTTCGTCGTTTACGCATCCTCTATCTCCGGGAAGGTCGGGGACCTGAGCCTATGGCCAATGCTCCTTGCCGTGGTGGCCGCGATAGCGTTCGTAATGCGATCCGGGGAGCTATCCGGGCTTTTCTCCAACGTCCAGCGGATGGTTTACCTCACCGGTGTCGGCGGCTCCCTGATCTTCTTCGGCGCCCTGGCCTCGTTCGCCATAGACTCCCCCCCTGCGAACGATCGGATCTGGCCACTCGTGGTCGTGATCGGGGTGCCTGCCGCTATCTGCTACTGGATGTACTCCAATGGCAGAAGCGCCGTGGCCGAACTGTCCGAGCAGGGCCTCGTGGCAGGGATCCTCCCACCCGGGATGACCGACGACCAATACAGGAAATCGTCTGTGGAGGAGATACCGGAGAAGGCCATCATCGAGCCAATTAGGTCACGAGCGATAATGGCCCAGCCAGTCGTATTCCTCGCCGTCGCTGGTCAGATATTGGATGGCTTGGCCACATGGATAGGGATCGATGGGTTCCCGGGTCTGGGGGAGAAGCACGTGGCCTCCCAGCGCGTGATAGATGCCGGACTCTGGGTCAACGAGAAGCTCGGCATCGATCATGGGATGCTCGACGAGGGCGTCTGGCTGTTCGCTCTGGTGAAGTTCGTACTCGCCGGGCTGATCTACTACGTGTTCTACAGCCTCAACTTCGAGAGCAGGGAGCAGCACCTCAGGCTGCTCATCGGCCTCGCCATGCTGGTAGTGGGCATGGCTCCCGGGCTGCGGGACGTCGGCAGGCTCACCCTCGGCGTCTAATTCGTGAAATCACGACTCCCCGCCCATTCAATTGAAGACTCCCCTGCACTCTGGCAGAGCGAGCGACATGGAGAGGTTGCCTAACGGGGTCGATTCGAGCGGGGAGGACTTCGCTCAGCGTAGCCAGAGGAACTCGGACCTCGCCGAGGCGCTCAAGTCCAAATTGGCCGAGGTCAGGAGGTCCGGCGACGAACCCCACTTCCAGAGGCACAGGGACCGTGGCAAGAGCCTCCCGAGGGAGAGGATAGCAGAGGTCTGCGACCCCGGTTCCCCCTTCCTAGAGACCTCCGCACTTGCAGCCGACGGGCTCTACGACGGCAGGGCGCGGTCGGCCGGGATAGTCACGGGGATCGGGCTCGTCCACGGAAAGGAGTGCATGTTCGTGGCCAATGACGCCACGGTCAAGGGAGGCTCGTACTACCCCATGACCGTCAAGAAGCACATCAGGGCCCAGGAGATAGCCGAGGAGAACAACCTCCCATGCATCTACCTGGTCGACTCCGGTGGCGCCTTCCTCCCGATGCAGGACGAGGTATTCCCCGACAAGCTCCACTTCGGCAGGATATTCAGGAACCAGGCCATTCTCTCCAGCAAGGGGATACCCCAAGTGGCCGCGGTACTGGGCTCTTGCACCGCTGGAGGGGCATACATACCCGCAATGTCCGACGAATCGATCATCGTGAAGGGGAACGGGACGATCTTCCTCGCAGGACCCCCACTCGTGAAGGCCGCCACCGGGGAGGAGGTCTCCTCGCAGGACCTCGGCGGCGCCGAGGTGCACACGTCGAAGTCCGGTGTCGCGGACCACTACGCGGAGGACGAGGAAGATGCCCTCAGGATGGTCCGGAACATAGTCGAGAACCTCAACGTCCCCCCCAAGCACAGGCTGGACTCCAAGCCATCCGAGCCACCGGCATACGACGTCGAGGACCTGATGGGGATAATCCCGGGCGACAACAGGACTCCATACGACGTCAGGGACGTCATCTCCAGGATAGTCGATGGCTCGAAGTTCCACGAGTTCAAGCGCAGGTACGGGAATACCCTCGTCTGCGGCTTCGCCCGGATCCACGGCTACCCGGTAGGCATCGTCGCGAACAACGGCATCCTGTTCTCCGAGTCATCCCTGAAGGGGGCTCACTTCGTAGAGCTGTGCGGCCAGAGGGGTGTGCCGCTGGTGTTCCTGCAGAACATCACCGGGTTCATGGTCGGCCGGGAGGCCGAGTCAGGGGGGATAGCCAAGGATGGGGCCAAGCTGGTCACCGCCGTGTCCTGCGTGCCGGTGCCCAAGTTCACCGTGATAATCGGGGGCTCGCACGGGGCCGGGAACTACGGGATGTGCGGCAGGGCCTACGACCCTCGCTTCCTCTTCATGTGGCCCAATGCCAGGATCAGCGTGATGGGAGGCGAGCAGGCAGCCAGCGTCCTGTCAACGGTGGGCAACGAGGACCCGGACGTGATCCGTGCCAAGTACGAGCGCGAGAGCAGCCCGTACTACTCCACAGGGAGGCTCTGGGACGATGGCGTGATCGACCCCCGGGACACCAGGGACGTTCTGGGGCTATCTATTTCCGCCAGCCTCAACGCCCCCATGCCAGAGACTCGCTACGGCGTATTCAGGATGTGAGACGTTGACCCAAGAACCGATCCCCGTAACCGAGCTTTGCAGGCTGGAACTGGATGGTGCGGTAGCAAACCTGACGCTCGACAGGACTGACGTATTCAACGCGCTCAACGCGCAGATCATCTCAGAGATCGCGGAGGTCCTGGAATGGACCGCGGCGAGATCGGTCGGGGAAACCGGGGAGCTCACCTCCAGCGACGGGTCACCCAACCTACGTGCCCTCGTCATCAGGTCAGAGGGCAAGCACTTCTGCGCCGGGGCCGACATCAACATGATGCGCGACGGAGGGGGGAAGACCCCGGAGGAGAACCGGGAGGACTCCGAGAGGCTGGACAGGCTGTTCCACGGGCTCTGGTCCCACCCCTGCTTCACTATCGCCTGCGTCCAAGGGGTCGCGCTCGGAGGGGGGGCCGGACTCGTCGCTTGCTCGGACCACGTCATAGCCGAGCCCAAGACGAGGATCGCACTATCAGAGGCCAAACTAGGGATCTCTGCCGCTGTCATCGGTCCCTACGTCTACCGACGCCTCGGTAGCGCTGGATTCCGGAGGCTGGCCATGCTCGCGTCCAGGATAGGGTCCGAAGAGGCACTCAGGATCGGATTCGTCGACGAGGTCGTCGAAAGCGCGGAGGATATGGATGCCTCGGCATCCAGGGTCGTCTCCGATGTGATGACCTCGGGGCCGATAGCAGTGACGTCAGCCAAGCGCATGGTGGCCGAGCTGGACCTCTGGGAGGGGGACGACGAGTCCCTCAGGTCATGGACGCTGGACCTAACCAGCAAGATGCGCGGCTCTCCCGAGGGACAGGAGGGCCTCTCGGCATTCCTCGACGGCAGGAAGCCGGCCTGGTCCCGAGAGGACCGGGAAGGCTGAACATGTCGCTCGAGTGGATGTCCGATGCGCCCACCCCCTTCTCCAAGGTCCTGGTCGCCAACCGTGGCGAGATAGCCGTAAGGGTACTCCAGGCTGCCAAGGAGGCCGGCCTCTCTTGCGTGGCGGTATTCTCCGAGTCGGACTCCGCGTCCCTGCACGTCGAGATCGCCGACGAAGCCGTCCTCCTGGAGGGGGACAACCTCGAGATGACATACCTCAATGGGGACTCAATAATCGAGGCGGCAAGGTCAACGGGAGCCGACGCAATTCACCCCGGATACGGTTTCCTGTCGGAGAGGTCGGACTTCGCGAGCGCGGTCGAGGCGGCAGGGATCAGGTGGATCGGCCCCTCGGCTCACGCCATAGAGACGATGGGCGACAAGATCTCCGCCCGCACCCTGATGATAGAGTCCGGAGTCCCCGTAATACCGGGGGAGCAGATCCCCGTCGCAGAGGGAGCGGACCACCTCGGGGCCCTGGCCAGCGCAGCCGCGAAGGTCGGCTACCCCCTGCTGATCAAGGCGAGTGCCGGTGGCGGCGGCAAGGGGATGAGGTCGGTCTCCGTCCCGAAGAACCTCAGGAGCGAGTTCGAGGCGGCGGCCAGGGAGGCATCGGCTGCCTTCGGGGACGGGACGGTGTACATCGAGAGGCTGCTGAAGAGGGCCAGGCACGTTGAGATCCAGGTACTATGCGACTCCCAAGGGGGCGCGATACACCTCAACGAGAGGGACTGCTCCCTGCAGCGCAGGTACCAGAAGGTGATCGAGGAGGCCCCATCGCCGGCGGTCAACCCGGGCATCAGGGACGCAATGGGCAACGCGGCCGTGACTGCAGCCCGCTCCGTCGGGTACGTGGGAGCCGGGACGGTGGAGTTCCTGCTAGCCAGCAACGGCGAGTTCTTCTTCCTGGAGATGAACACCAGGATACAGGTGGAGCACCCGGTAACGGAGATGACCACCGGAATCGACCTAGTCCAGAAGCAGTTCGAGGTAGCAGCAGGGCTCCCCCTCGGCATTTCGCAACAGGAGGTCTCCCAGAACGGCCACTCGATCGAGGCCAGGGTCTACGCCGAGGACCCCAGCCGTGGATTCCTGCCATCGATAGGGGAGCTCGCCGTATGGAGGCCCCCATCGGGACCGGGGATCCGGGTGGACTCCGGTGTGCGCGAGGGGGACTCGGTCACAATCGAGTTCGACCCGATGCTCGCCAAGCTGATAGTCCACGCACCCGACAGGAAGTCGGCCATCAGGAGGCTGGACAACGCCCTCTCGTCATTCGTGGTCCTAGGCGTCAGGACGAACATCGACTTCCTGAGGAACTCGCTGTCCCACGAGGCATTCCAGGGGGGCAGCATAGACACGGACTTCCTCGACTCCACGGATCCAGCCGAGCTAAGCGGCCCCGAACCAGACCACAACACGCTCGTGGCCGTGGCAGCAGCCGCCCAGAGGCTCGGCATCGACAGGCAGCAGACCGCAGGCACGGAGGTCTTGGACGACCACACCGGCCACCAGGGGGACCCGTTCAGGACCCTCGGGAGGACATTCCCCTGAGGTGATGCCATGGAGTGGAGCGTTCCCGACCAGATTGAGAGGTACAAGGCCTCGTTGCAGGAGAGCGAGGGCTCGGTCTCCATCGCCTCGCTGGCGAGGGACGGCACGCAGGTCCACATCCCCGAGACGTCCGTCGAGGCGGAGGGCAAGCCGGGAAGGGTGACCGTCAGGGTAGGCGACCAGGTCAAGCTGGCACACGTGACCAGGACCGGTGACACGTGGTGGATCCACATGGACGGCAGGGCTCACGAGGTCCTCTTCCACGAGCAGGGAAGCAAGGCATCCGCCAACGAGGGCAGCCTGAAGGCCCCGATGCCGGGGACCGTGCTCCAAGTCATGGCCAAGGAGGGCCAGAGGGTCCGCGAGGGGCAGCACCTGATGACCCTGGAGGCGATGAAGATGGAGCACAAGATCCTGGCCCCCAAGCCGGGTGAGATAACCAAGGTCCACTTCTCGGAGGGCGATAGGGTGGACATGGGGTCATCACTGGTGGAGATAGGGGATTAGCCGATTCCGTAGGCAGGTTAATGCCGGAAACAATCGTGATCAGACTGCTTAGAAATGCCCGAGGAGACTGAGAACTGGTGGGAGACCGCCTCAGAAGAGAGCGACCCCGACGCCCCGGCCCCCATCGCGATTAGGGGCTATCAGGCAGTGGACGGCAAATTGGTGCAGAAGCCGGAGGGCGAGGGGAGCGGATCGCCAGGGGGGGACCCCAATGAGTGGTCCGCTTACTCCAAGCAGAAGGCAGCGGCGACCGGGATATTCCTCTTCACATTCATAGTGGGCGACTGGTGGTGGGATGGGTCTAATGGGTTCGGTGCGATAGCCAAGACGCCCTCAACGATCACTGAGTTCTGGCCAGAAATCTACTCATGGGCTCAATGGCATCCCTACCCAATAATCGTGGTAATTTCGTGGGTCCTTTGGGACATCACGCCAACAGTCTTCCTCCTCTCGTTCCTATTCGGAAGCCACATCATCTACTCTACCAATATGAAGGAGGACTCCTGGGACATTAGGAGGGTTGGGAAGAAAGCCCACAGGAACCTGAAATATTTCGTGTCCGCCTTGATTCTGATGGACTTCCTTGCCTTAAGCACCGATCCGGGATTCCCGATATTTGAATACCCGATTCTGTTCTTCGAGATCCGTCCTGGGATCTATTGGATGCTCATCGCATTCGGCGCCTCATTCGGTTTGAACCCCGACAACGAAAGGCTAGCCAATGTCATGAACGGTTCGCATCCAAAGTGACTCTGCCACCCATGTAGGGCCTAAGCACCTCTGGGATCGTCACCCTGCCGTCCTCCAGTTGGCACTGCTCCATGATGGCCACCAGGGTCCTGCTAGTGGCGATGGCCGTCGAATTCAGGGTGTGTACCGCTGAGTTGCCCTCGGAGGTCCTGTATCGCATCCTGAGGCGGTTCGCCTGGTAGTCCGTGCAGTTGGAGCAGGATACAACCTCCTTGTAGGCGTCCGCTCCGGGGAGCCAGGCCTCCAAGTCGTACTTCCTAGCCGCCACCGTACCCATGTCGCCAGTGCAGATGTTGACTACCCTGTAGTGCAGGTCCAGGCTGTCCCAGAGGTCAACTGCGTTCTGCAGCAGGTCCTCGTGATGGTCCCAAGACTCATCTGGGTCGCAGATCACGATCTGCTCGACCTTGGTGAACTGGTGCACCCGCCAGATCCCCCTGTCAGAGAGGCCATGCGCACCCACCTCCCTCCTGAAGCAGGGGGAGACTCCGACCATCTTGATCGGCAGCTCAGAAGGCTCGATGACCTCATCCATCCTCATTGCCGTCAGCGGGTGCTCGCTAGTGGCTATCAGGTAGTACTTGTCAGGCTCTATGCCGTACATCACCGTCTCGAAGTCGCTCAGGTCGGTGACTCCCTCGTAGGCCTCCCTGTTCATCATCAGGGGGGGCTGTACTAGGGTGTAGCCGCGCTCCATCAGGAAGTCGGCCCCGTACTGCTGCAGGGCCATGTCCAGTCGAGCCAGATCGCCTTGCATGAATGAGAAGCGACTGCCAGTAACCTTCGCCCCCCTGGCTTGGTCGACCCAACCGTTCATCTCGATGAGGTCGTTGTGGGTGCGTGGCTCGAAGCCCAGTTCGCGCTTCTCCCCGTGCAGGCTGTGCAGGGTGTTCTTCTGGTCGTCCTCGCCGACGGGGACCTCATCGTGCAGTATGTTCGGGATGCTCATCCTGATTGCGTCCCTCTGCTCGAGGCACTCCTCTGAGTGAGAGGTGAGGGAACCTATCCTGGCTCCGATATCAGCCACCTCTTCCATGATGGCCTTGGAAGCCGCTTCATCGCCAGACTTCTTTGCCTCGGCAATCCCCCTGGCCGCCTCGTTCCTCTTCCTGCGGAGCTGGTCCACTTCGTACTGTGATTTCCTCCACTCCTCGTCGAGCCTGATCACCTCGTCAATGGGCCCATGGGGAATCCCCCTCCTGTCGTGATCCGCCCTGATGACGTCCGCGTTCTCCCTGAACATCGTCATGTCGAGCATCGTAATCGGCCTTTTGGCCCGGCCTCCGCCCTTCAAATCATTGGGAGCGAATCAGAGGAACGTGATGTCCTGCCAGAGTTTGCCGAATCCTA